>Ga0265780_10001141_pt1 | contig 38893 bp, 27 predicted proteins | sample P1T30metagenome_FD_192432 | JGI IMG/M metagenome (GOLD analysis project Ga0265780, IMG submission 192432) | Plant litter microbial communities from East Loma Ridge, Irvine, California - P1 T30 | ecosystem: Environmental > Terrestrial > Plant litter > Unclassified | place: USA: California...
CTCGAATCGGCGCACGCCATCGCGCGCCAGCTGCGCCTGCGCAACCTGGGCGGCATCATCATCCTCGACTTCATCGACATGGAGAACAACGAGCACCGCAACCAGGTGCTCGCCGAGCTGAAGAAAACCCTGGCACGCGACCGCACCAAGGTCTCCGTGAGTAATTTCTCGGCGCTGGGGCTGGTGGAAATGACGCGTAAGCGCACGCGTGAATCGCTGGCCCACATCCTGTGCGAACCGTGCCCGGCCTGTTCGGGCAAGGGCCAGGTGAAAACCAGCCGCACGATCTGCTACGAAATCCTGCGCGAACTGCTGCGCGAAGCCAAGCAGTTCAATCCACGCGAGTTCCGCATCGTCGCTTCGCAAGAGGTGATCGATCTGTTCCTGGAAGAAGAATCGCAACACCTGGCCATGCTGGGGGACTTCATCGGCAAGCGCATTTCGCTGCAGGTCGAGAAGGGGTATCACCAGGAACAGTACGATGTGATTTTGATGTAGTAAATAATTCGTTAATAATCAATATGTTATAGTATATAATCGCGATACGTTGGCGCTAACTACACACGTAGCTACACATTACAGCCGCGACGTTTATAGACGTTAATATCTCAACCTGAACATCTGAAGGGACCGCGATGAGCAGAATCAATCCGACCGCCGATGAGGTTAGAAAAAGTATTCGCGCAGGTCTTTCATTAGAGCTCGATGAAGGTCCACAGCCATTCGCGCTGATTAGCGGTCAAGCTACATTCACAGCGGATGATTGGGCATGGTATTTCCTAAGTATGAACGGCGAATATCGGGAAGCCTATGCTTCACAGTCTATAGAGGTTGCTGAGAGCCCTTTGGGAAAAGAGGTCAGCAATCCATCGGCCTTTGGCATAAGAGAAGATAGCGATGGAACCTGCGCGTCCCGATTCGGTCTAGCAGCTTGGTTAAATCCAAGCACCCCAAGACTTCCAGAGCTGAAGCTCAAACACGACTCATGGTTCTTCCCTCTAATGCGCCCGGTCTCTGAAGACTACCGGCGAAGAGAGGTAAGCGACAAAAAATATGCACGCACGGGCCCACTTTATTCACGACAGCTGGATAAGTACTTGCACGTAGTCGCAAACGAAAACACCTTTGGCTATCGGCATCCTATTATTCCGCCCGCTGCCAAACAGTCCCCCGACGGCACCCTTAACATCACTTGGGTTGCCATCGACTGCAGCATTCCTCCTGATGGCCAGATTTCAGGGCTACGGGCGCTCGCGATGGTGAACCGTGAGGCACTCATACAAAGCGGCTGGAAGACCTACGACACTCCCGATCAGGTCAGCGTAGAAGAAGTGACACACAATGACGTCTTTCAGCACATGAGGTTTAAAAAGTCATCAGGCGCAATCGTTCCAACCGGGGACGTTGACGAGTTTTGGCGAGCCGTTCAGATTGATGTTCTCGGCCCAATTGTGACTCAAATTGGCATTCTGTTGAAAGAACTGAGGCAAGTCCACGAGGCCTTAGTAGCCAAAGGACGAGCACACCCCCCACCCTTTCGACGTTTCAAAAATTCATTGCCCAGCGTTAAAGACAGTGACGGCCAGTTTCGGAATGGTGGCAGCTACCTCAAGGCCCTGCACGTTATCGCTGAGCTAACTGAGTGGGGGCACGATGCAACAATGATCGCGCTAATTACTGACATTCCGCCCGAAAAAGAACGGAATCTTCACTCATGGCGCCATCCTTTCCACGAAGATCTCGAGGAATATATCGAGGTATCTCGAAAGATGATCGCTGGTGGATACAAGATGTTGATTCACGCTCAGCGGCCAAACCAGGTCAATTACGACTGAACTCCACTTTCTCCAGCCCGCCTATCAACACACCAAGCGCCTCTTTGCAAATGCTAAGAGGCGCTTTTCATTTGGCCCAAAAATTCTAATCAGCTTCCTAGGCTACGACGCCAGCATGAGAAATCGAGATAATCGACCCGATTCGGGCCTGAATCTTTCGATACACACCATAAGGAAAAACTCATGAAAAAACGGACACGCGTACCTCTCACAGGCCCAGAAGCACGCAATCTAATCGCCATAGCTGACGCAGAGATTCAATATATCGTCGACAAGGCAAGGGCAACCACTCAAGAAAAAATGCTTCGGCTGCCGCAAGTAAAATTAAAAATCGGTCGTGCCGCCTCAACCATTTGGAAAGACGTCAAAGACCGTACACTGCCACCTCCCATTGCACTTGGGTCTCGCGCCGTCGCATGGCGTGAGTCCGAACTGCAAGCATGGATCGAGGTCAAAGTGCTTGCAGCCCGAACAGGTCTGACGGTTGACATGCCTAGGTTTATTAGCCAACTTACAAAGCCCCAATCCCCTCACAGTATCGACATGGCTGAGGGCGGCGAAAATGGCTGATATCAACAGGTCTATTCCGCATCGTCGCCCAGCGATGTCTGAAGCCCAGAAAGTCAAACTCGATGCATACCTGTCACGCGTGAAACCGTACGGCCCTCAAGCTCGCAGCTATATGAACTCGTTAGGGCTTTCTGGGGATACTATTCCGGCCTACACAGGACGCGACGAGATTGCCGGTGTTCACTGCACGGGAGCTCCAGCATTGGTTATCTACGACGCCGACTCGGCGAAGGTCAGCCTGATGGTCATGGTGAAGGACAACGACGGCAACTACGAGGATGTACTGTTTCCAAGCGCTGATCTCGCGGGATGCTTCGGACGTATCGGCCCAAAAACTGCGACGATCTGCGTGGTGGAGAACTACGCTGCCGGCCTCGCTATCAATCGGGCAACGGGCTTTGCCGTTGCGGTTGCGATTTTTGCAGATAACTTCGCCGCCGTTCTGTCGACGCTGAAGCACAAGTACCCCGAAAGCGCCTTCATCCTATGTGCAAATAATTACCCCACGGCGGGTGGTAAATCGAATCTGCGTCAGGCTGCCGCGGCCGCTACAGCAAACGGGGCACTCTTAGCCACCCCGACTGCATGCACATTCGCCGAACAGCACAAGTTGGAAGAGGACGAGAGCATCAGCTCCCGCATTGAGGCAGCGGTAGATCCCTCATCGATCATGGTGCCGACTTTCCAGTGCCCGTCGGGCATCCCGGAGTCGCCCGTGCCGTGGCCAAATGCAGTCCACGGCGCCGCATTGATGGAAAATTTGCTTGCCTTCCTTGACCGATACATCGTCATGTCTAATGATGGCAAGATCATGCTCGCGATGTGGGTATTGTTCACGCATGTCTTTACCTTCGCGCGTGTGGCGCCGATCCTCGCGCTGCTATCGCCGGTCCGTCGCTGCGGAAAGACGACGGTTATCCAGATTCTGATCGAGCTGGTAGCGCGGCCATACCCGTCCTCCAACGTTACCCCAGCGGTACTGTTTCGCACAATCGCTCAGTGGCAACCGACTATGCTTATGGACGAGGCCGACACGTACCTGTCCAACCGTGAACATGCCCTGACGGGCATCATCAACTCAGGGCACACACCGGCAACGGCATTCGTGTCTCGTGTTGAGAAAAGTAAGTCGGTGCGATTCAACACGTATTGCCCCAAAATGATTGCAGCTATTGGCGGCTTACCTGAGACTATTTCCGACCGCTCAATCATTCTTCCGGCACGCAGAAAGCGTCAAAACGAACATGTTGAAAAATTCCACCCGCAGTCCAGCGGCTTGATCGTTACGCTTCGAGCGCAGGTGGTGCGGTGGGGTGCAGACAACGGCTCCAAGATTGCTTCATTGCAACTGGCGACTTTAGCGTCGGGGAATGATCGCACTGACGATAACTTCGAGATTATTCTTGCGATTGCACATTGCCTCGGCGGAACTTGGCCCGAACGGGTAAAGGCTGCGGCCCTTGCATTGTCAGTGCGCCATGACGAGTCACGGGCAAGCGGCGTAGAACTGCTTCGCGATTTAAAGTTGGTGTTTGTGGCGTCCGGGAAGCCCCGACTCCGCACACTTGACTTGATTGCAGGCCTTTGCGACGACGCGGAAAAGCCATGGCTGACGTACTCGAAAGGCAAGCCAATCACGCCGCGCGAAATCGCCTCGATGTTGAAGCCTTTTGGGATCGAGAGCAAAAATCTGTGCGTCGGGGATGCCCGTCCAAAGGGTTACGAGCTCGACCAGTTCGAGGATGCTTTCGCGCGGTATTGCGACCCCGACTGACGTGCTGCCAAGAAGCGGGAACACGGCCTTCATTTTGCTGGCCGTGTTACGCGCGATGAAGTCAAACTCATCAGTCGAATGAACAGTAGCGGCAATAGCGGCAACTAGAGACGGTCCATAAGTGCGCTTCTTTTCACGAGCGCACGTACCACGCAAGTGCCGCTACAGCGCTACTTCACAGCCACTGTCGCCGCGCCCTGCCGACGGCTGCTCTCGGCCTCACTGTCCAGCCTCAGGCCCATGTCGGGTTTGATGTAAAGGCGCAGAGCACTGAGCACGATATTCTGGGTTCACAGTTGACCGCACAGCGGCACATCCACCAATGCAAAGGAGTCCATCATGCCCAGGATGCCTCAAGTTCTCCTTCCGCTTCATAAGCGTACGCAGCGGCTGCAGGAGCTAATTCTCAAGGTTGAGAGTGGAGATGGTCTGCTTATTTCGGAAATGCGATCAGCCGTGCCGCCTGATGTACTAAAGAATCTAACTATTGAGCTGCGACAGGAGGCTCCATCGCTCGCGCTCCGACGGGACATACCGTCATCCTTGAAAAGGTATGCTGAGCTAATCAAGAAAGCCGATCAGCTCGCCAGCCGCCTTCGTGCGAAAGTGCCGGCCACCCGCGGCCCTGGTTTAAAAGGCCAAAAGCTTCCTTTTTGCGCGGTCGAATATGCTTACGAGCGCGCATGGGAATATCTTGAGGAATATGTCTCGACCGGTGAGTTTTCTTGGCTGGACCGTTGGCCAAATTTCGATGATCCTGGCAACACTTCCGGACCTAGTCGCCGCGGAATTCCCAGACTTATAGGTTCGCGCTCACCATACGCTGAGGCCCGACTGATATCTACGGAGATGCACCGCAAACTGAAGTTAAAAGTACTGAACGCGTGCTTAGAGGATTGCCTTTACGTCTAGGGGTTGAGTAAAAAGTCCTCAATCATTCGTGACTTAAATTCGAAAACAAAGGTTGAACCGGGCTGTCACCATTATTTTCTCCGCTGGCTATAGGGCAACCGCCGCACCTCCCCGCAGCGGACCTACGGCCATTCCCGCAGGTCTGGCACGAACTAATGCAGCACACGACTGTGCTTACTATATAAACCACACACTTTCAGGTAGCCAGTTTGCAATTTAAAACGGTAGCGTGACGAGTACGGACCGTCCTACTCGAAGTCTAGGTTGGCGTCAGTTGAGTTTGATCGCTGCAGGCCACTTGAGGTAAGCAGCTGGTCAGGAGTGCCGTAAGCAGCCGAGGTCACCCAACCAGCAGGCTACCATGAGAAACAGCCGCCACGACTTGCAGCAGAGTGTCCGTTCAATCCACTGCTGCTGCAACATGTTGATTCGCTGGCCAGTGCAAACACCAGTGACTTTGCCGTTTAGTGCTTGTCACTCAGTTCAAGGCCCGGTACACGACAGTCCGCCCCATCAGGTACCGCCCTCCCCTCCGAGCTTTAGGCCGCCACTAGCCTGCGTCAAGCCGCAGGCCGTCCAACTGGCAAACGTAGGCTTGTCCACGAAATCCTGGCGGTCGCCACCTACACCGCATACGTGCTGTAAAGGAATTGTCCTGCAACTAACCATGGACTTCATCATGACCGATAGCATCAAGACCGTGCTCTCCTTGGCAAAAATACCCGAATTTGTCCGCATGGACGTTCCGGCGAACATCTGCAACGTTAACAACGCGTGGGGTGTACGGAAACAGCAATACACGAAGCCCTCACGGCAGCCAAGTGCCCTCGTGGATACTGATACGAAGTGGGTGGTGCGCTGTGCTGCGGGTACCGCCGATATGGAAGGATATCTTGTCCCGGCCTCGATTGACGCCAACCTGAACATACCAAACGCCGTCACCGGCCAGAATGTGGTTCATGGGACGAGCGTGTTTGCCGCTGGCGTAGCCGCCCTCCACTTGCAAAAGATCTGGCTTGCTGAAGCAGGTATCCCGCGTGAATGGCTGGACCTCCTCGGGACTGACGACGTTAAACTGAACGGCACGACCATCACCTACACGTTTCCGTTCACGGATCGCGAATGGGCGGAGAACATGGTGGACGCCATCATGGCCACTGGTAAGGTCTTGTACGGTAAGGACTGTCTATCGTGGCATTCAGGGAACGACACCGTGATAATTCCAGGTCGGGATTTCACCATCGTGGTCTACGTCAAGTCGGACCTCAGTCATTGCGCGTGGGTTGACGGCGCGCCTGTCGCTTCCATAACAGCGGCTGCAGAACACATCGTGCGGATTGAAGTAAAGCTGGGGGCGCCATTCTTAAAAAAGCGCGGGTGGACAAGCTTGGAAAGCTGGCGTGACGCTTACGCCCGAGGTCACTACGAGAAGGTGTTCAATGAGACCGTTCGGAAGGCCTTGCGTTTGACCGGCGAGCGGCTTCGGCACAAAGCTCCACGCCCGGAAGTGTTTGAAATGCTGACACCGACTGAAGCGGAGGTGTTGCGGGGCTACCTCGCCGAGCCGCCAATCGACCCGCGCGAATCAAAGACCGTGACGGAAAGCGCAAGCCCAACAAAACGATACTACGAGTTGCGGAAGCCGATCCTGAAGCACGCCAGGATTGACATCGGCATCCCTTGGACGGAGCACGTCAAACTCCGGTGCTTTGAACTTGAGGACACGTTGGTCTATCCCGGCGATTTTCACCCCACTGATGAACACGCTGCCTGGTCATTTTGCGAATCGAACTGGGGTGCATTGCTCGAACGCCTCATCGGCGCTTACGGGGATGCGGTGACCGTAGCTGAGGCCAAAATAGGCGTCATGCATGGTGTAGCGGCGTAGCGGCATTTGATGAGGCCCGCCTGCTCACATGGCGTGGCCGGGCCTCATCAAAACAATGGCAAAGCGGTAAATAAAATGGTCACAGCGCTTCTGCCGGCCCTTCGCCGCAGTACCGGACAAAGTAGTGCCGCCCTTTTACTGACGTCCGTGCCGATGTCGGTGGTGTAGGTAACGACGCGGACGCGCCAACTGCCTTGGCTATACGGGCGTAATCTTGACAGTCCGCAGCGCTTGCGCGGAAACCGGTTCACACCGGATGGAAATCTTCAGGCCACAGGAAATACGGACCAAACCGTGACTTCGCAATGAATTCAACACCCGCTAACTCGCCTTTCGCGGCAAGGGCGTGCTTGCCATCATCGAGCAACTCAATGTGTCCCGAGGCGACCGCTCGATCCAGCAAATCAGCAGTCTTCATTCCCAGTTTCTGGCCGAGCTTCGAGGTTGTAAGTTTATCGTGTCGCTCCTGATCTACGGGCTTGCCGACTGGTTCCACGCTGCTCTTACTATCCGACTCACTCAGAACACGCTCAAGCGAAATGCGGACCTCATCACTAATTCTGATGATTCGCTGTGCCTCGTCATAAGCGTCCTTGTAAAGCTGCCCGTCCTCAGATCGACGAATCAGAATCCCCATCTCGTTATTGTTCACCTGGCTGAATTCGTATAGGTTCAGGCTGGTGACAATGCATAGCTCCTCGTTCATGTAGCATTTGGCATGGAGGTTTTTGCAGAAGCTAGTCCGAATGTAAGTCAGTCCACGCAGCCATTCGATTTCCCGCGGCTGCAATTCGCTTTTGCCGTAGACAATGCGTACGTCGATTTTGAGACGATTCTTGTCTGCGAGCAGTTCTTTCATCCGGTCGTTCAACTTCAGAAAAGGGCTGATTAATATTAGCCGTTCCCGGGCATCCTTAATCAGCTCTTCCAGAAAGTAGTTTGTAGCGCTCGTATTCAAGAACTTTGCCATACATTTTCCTATTTTAAGTGGACCGCTGCGGCTAAATTACGAGTCGACAGTGAACCCTTAACGACGCCAAGGAAGCACCACTAAGTCTAGACTGCTACGCGATCAACTCTACATGCAAGGGTTTTCCGTCAGCGTTATATAAGCAGAACTATACCAGTGTCAACATATGTTGAGGCATTGTTTGGCCGCGGGGATAGTGGCAGAACAGCTGGAATTGAACTCGGCGTCCCACGAGGTTGCCAATTTCAGCAGTAGTCGCTTTGGCTATCTCTGGAGTGAAATCCATGCCGAAAATATGCAGACGCGGTAACAGCTTGCGCCCATGCTTGCCAAAGGGAATCGCGGCGGCTGCGGGCCTCGTTCCTCGAGCGTTTGTTAAGGTACGGTTGTTAGACGATGGTAGCCTACGAGTCACGCCGGTTGCTGGCAAGGTAGCGTTTATCCGAGCGGACGGGGCGGTTAAGCCATTAAAAAGCACAGTAAAGTGGTGACCAGTATCGGCAGGGCGCAACTTTTCCCTTGGGCGGCACTACTGTGCACCGTATCTAGGTTGAACCGGCCGGTAGGGATCCAGACTCGCGCGAGCACAAAATTTGGGGGCGAAAGAAAACCCTAAGCTGCAACGGAGACAGGCTTGGGTTTCGGTAACGTATACACCATTCGCTCCTTCGTAATTTCCCACTCTGCTTTCAAAATCACCTGGATTTGTGCGACGATGTCGTCCACCAATGCGTCGTTGATGCTGACGACCGCGGTGTCGTTTGTCGCCTCGATAGTCTTGGTCAGAAGCAAAAAAAGAGGGGCCGCCTGGGGGTCTCTTGGCTTAAACATGAGCTTTATTTTCGCGGCATGTTTACGCATTTCTGCTATGGCAACCCGCTCCTCAGCAGCAGCCGCGAGAACTGCCCCTTGATGTTTCGCTACCACGTCGGCGTGGTCCTGGTTGGATACCGAGTCGCGGTACCCGCGCGACAAATTAGCACGCATCAGGGCCGATTGAGCCTGATATATCGCTTTAACCAACTCAGACGCTGTGTCGCGCAACTCCTGCAGCCACGCATGACGATACTCAGATACCTTGTTCTGATGATCTGCTTGCCGGCCTTGCGCCGCTTCGCTCGTCTGATTTCGCATCGTTCTGGTGTTCAGCCAGTAATTGACTACACCTGCAGTGACTACGACCAGTATCGTGATATAAAACGGCCAAGGTGGTACTTGAGTCGGCGGCGCAATGGCCACTGGGGGACTTGTGGAGCCCGGCACCACTGTAGGTACAAGTTTGCTTCCTGTGATCGCACTCGGCTGCACCGCAGTTGGCAGTTGAGGTATCGCCTTACCGCTGGCGGCTGGCGCAGGGACTAATTGGGCGGGTTTTCGAGCCGGCTCCGCCGTTTTTAGTGGCGTTTGGGGAGCATCGGCCACGGCACTCGCACTTGCGCATACGGCGGCCAGGAAGAACCCGGCAATTAGTAGTTTCATAGGGCCTCGATTGGCAAAGTGCCAATAATACTACGGCCTCATACCTTTCTTCTAACCTCCCTCGCGTAAGGCGAGCACTTTTCTCCGCGCTTGAACTCATCCAAGTACCGCATCCGCGTGGCAAAGACAACGAGCTTGTAAAGATGGAGCTTCGCCCCGTTACCGAAGAGGACGCAGTACGTTGTGTGCACGCAATTAGCTTCATAATTCGTGAAGCCCGCTGGGCGCGACCTTGATCCAATCGATCCGAGGTCATCACTGCCGTTCTGCGCGGGCGGCGGAACTTGGCGCCTTGCTCCAAGCTAAGGATATCTTCTGAATAGTTAGTCGGGCCATCCCTTTAGGGAAGATTGAAAGCCGCGTGCGCTATCGGAGCAACCCTGCTTTAGCTAGGCCCAGAATTACATGCATTTGCTGGTTGTAGGCCTTTCCAGACGCATGCGTGACGAGTGACCAAAGCTCACGTGGGGCCATGTCCACGTAGCCCGGGTGCTCGTCTAGCAATGCCAGGCAATCTAGGGCGTGCCGAGCATTCTCACTGTCGCGCACGCCCTCAGTTGCGGGGATTCCAACAAGGGCGCCACTGGCACATAAGGTCAGAAAAATCGTCTTGGGACACGCTTTTTCCTGCATTGAAATACTATTTGGGAACGCATCAATGACCGCTATCGCCCAAGCCTCTCGGGCGGAGATTTGGCGTTCACCACGAAGATTGACAACAGCTTGTACTGCTACTTCAGCATAGTTCGCCATGTCTGTGGTCAAGTAAGTGGAGAAAGAAAACGGATGGGCCTAAGGGGTAGACGGCGTCGCGCATGATCTGTCAGTCTTTCGTAATGCTCGACCCAAAGATCAAAAAGCTTGTCGAGGTTGATCAACGTTACACGACGCTTTTCCTGCGTCCTGGCTTCATACTCAGCATCTTTCGTGAACCCGCCTGTGCAGACGAAAAGTCCCACATCATCGTCGCCCAACACTGCCATAAATGACCGCAAGCCATCTACCGAGACTGCTTGCTGCTGCCGCTTAACCTGAACTTTAATGCGAGGCGGCCGTGTACCCAGTGGATCTGGCCACGCCAGTATGTCGACGCCACCGTCTTTACCTGGCGGCGAAACCCAACTCACGTGATAGGACATTGCTCTGAGAAGATCAGCAACCAAGTCCTGGAACTCAAAAGGATTCATTGCCCTTAAATAGGTCGAAATTTCCGACCACGCCTGCTCCTCTGCCTCATCGAAGGTGACGCTCACGGCCTTGGCTGATGTGTCTAAGTCGTCGGATACCTCATCGGCCGGCTTGAAAACACCTGCTAGGGTATCGCTCGTGTCCGCATTAGGCTGCGATGCCTTCCACTCAGCGTACAATTTAACCGCCCGCCGATAAAAAGTGTCTGGCTCAGGGAACGTGACCAATGCTTGCCGACCTTCATCTGTTACCGACCAGGTTCCCTTTTCCTTTATGAGCCAACCTGCCTTGACGCAATCTACAGTGGCAAACCGAACGATTTTCTCAAAACGCCGCCCGCCCGACTCGTAATTGTCGGCTTCGTAGGGGGAGAGCGTGACTCTGGCAGCTAGTTGGTGTAAAGCCTCACGTGCAGGGAGCCCGGTGGGCGATGCTAACAGAATGGCGAAAAGCTCCCGAAGAAACTCACCAGTTCTCTTGCGAGTAATCTCGGCCACGGCCAGCTCTCGTATAAGTTTAGTTGCCGAGATTCTACAACACCTTCCTACATCCCGCTGGAAGCATGGAAGCGATCACGCGTTACCTGTCGACAAGATTGCGTTTTCGCGCTGTCCGTGACTGAACACTAACGATCTCATCGAACTGGAGCTCAAGGGTAACAGACGCAGTTGCCCGCTCTTCGATAAGGGAGTGATTTTCTCGATCGTAGTTAAACGTCTTCACGGAAATGGCAACCATTGGCGCTACTTTGAATTCGCGGATTTGAAAATAACACACGGTGTAAGCATTTACCGTCGGTGCATGGCGCGGCAGGAGTAATAGGAGCCAAGCCTGAAAACTGGCTAAGTCAGAAGAAGGCGTCCATTTCGCATCCTATCACTGTGCGGAGAAGCAACGAAATGTGTTCACGTGGTAGAGCAGTCGGAGTTTGCGTTCCAGGCACTCGTTTAAATATCTGAACGAGATCATTGGAGGAAAATTTCGGCGGATTTACTATATTGAGGAACAATGGATCGCAGTGAGCTACAACGGGAACAGCCGCCGCTCTAATCTTATATTCCCCATTCCAGCGACGCAATTTTGTTTGCTCGGGTTGGCCCCTCAACCATCCGTCATTTCTCCCGTTAGTCTGCGAATATGGCTTCGGAAAGCTGTCTTGCAACATACAGTTATTGGGAATTGCTAACCCCCTGGTACGGTACCATACCGCCGCTTCCTCGTGGCTTGCAGATATGTCAATCACTCGGAAGCAGGCAGTTAATCGATAATGGGCCGGCTCGGCGGGATCACCGAAAGCGGATTTGACAGTCATATAGACGAGCAAATCATCCACAGTTAATCTTGGTACAAAAAATTTACCACGACACAACGATGTAACTGCCGGCATCGGCACCTCAAAATCTGGCTCCCTACGGCATGAGCCGTCTACAAAAAGTGGCAACCCATCTCGTAACGCTGCTTTTCGACCGCGGCCAGTGGTGGCAAGAGGTCGGTACGATACCAAGTAGCAAGCCATTAGGATTCCCAATTAGGAGTAGACACGCATGATAAATGTTAAACGCAGCGGAGATTTTGGCTAGCGAATCGTTGGCTAGCCCGAGCGCAAGTACTTCCTTTCAAAAAACGCCGTATAACACCGACGTGCAAAAATTTGCTTTAAAATGAAGCGCTAACTATCGATAATATGGCTTTTCGATAGTCGATGATTCGATACTGCACCACTACATCGCCCTCAGGCCCCGTCGGTTTGCTTCGTGGTCGTGTCTAAAGCGACAAGTTGTTCAAGCGCTCCTGACAGGATCAATTTTTCTAGTTGGCAATACAAGACGCAAAAAACAGACGACCTAAGACCTAGCTGGTCAAATAAATCGCAGCAGTGCACTTATGCAGCTATCGCTACGACGTGGAGGCGTTGACCTTGACCTGTAACATATGCCGGAGCGAGCTTGACTAATTCCTCAGCTCAACTGATTACCTGTCGTGTGACGCGACCAGTTGGTAGCTTAGTCTTCAAACGTACGTTACTTGTCCTGTTGCAGATATTAACAGCACGTTCTCCACAAGTTCATATTCCGTCGCAGCCTTATCGAAAGCAGCGATTCGTTGTTTGCAAAACGCCTCATCTATCCGATGCATATCAGTCGTCTGTTGAGGTCCTTCAGCTGAAAATCCAGCATCTATTGCGATCCCGCCCGCTTCAGTCAGCAAATACCGGGCGTGAAAATCTGAGCCACCGTCCTTCTCCTTCCAACAGAAAATTTTGATGGACATTCCGTCAGGTATCACTCCCACGAATACGTTTACAGCCGCTTTTTCAATATCGACGGGCGACGATGCATTCTCATGATATCGATAGTGAATCTCACATACCGCGTTCGGATTCCTCGCCTTCACTATACGGAGACACTCGCGGAGCGCACTCTTGTATCGCGCATTGAAAGGATTGAAGAACGGGTCAACTACCAAAATGTGAGAACCGTTCTCGAGCAATGCCGAAAGCGCAGAGGCAATTGACGCTGCGTCTCGTGGAACGCAAACAGGATTGGCTATCATCATTCTAGGATGCTGTTCATCAAATTCTTCCGCGAGAAGAACCGCTGCGCTTCCGAGGACATTTTCCTGCGCGATGATTGCTTGAAACGGCAGACGCTGATGCTCTGTCAGTGCGTTCGAAAGCCATGCCGAATTTGGATCGTACGATCTACCAGTGCGAACCACCTTCGTTCTTTTCGCATCTCTTAGCAGAATTTCCAAACGGCTTTTCTGCATTGGGGAAAATCCGCTCGCAGAGTCATATACATCTCGAAACCACGCCTTTCTTGGGAACTCAGCTATCAATCGCCCCTTATCGAATCCAAACTTTTCAATGAGATATCTGAACGTCTGCCAGCTCGATCCTAAAACGTGAGGATCAACTGCGTATTCATGATGCATCAAAACAGCTCCCCGGCTCGCTCTTCGAAGAAGCCGTTAGGCCATTGGTCGCAGAACTCGCCATCCTTATCGATCCGCAGTTCACGGAACTGGACGCCCTGCTTTCCTCCCTCGACGTAAATGACCGACAGAGCATCAGCTGTTAAAGCTGGCGCGCCAGGCGGTAAATCCTGCTCAGTGGTCTCTCTGATCCGACGCAGCAGCCGAAGCATGATATGTTCACTGTGTGTCTCGATCAACACGGACTTTCCTGATGAGAGGCTCCCAGTCGCTACGCCAACGGCGTGGATAAACAGATCGCCAATGCCAACCTGCACAGCGGGATGGATGTGAAGCTCAGGCTGTTCGACAATCAATAAACCACTGATCTTATTTGCCAAACACCCCACGACAACTGGGATCATTTGCGAAATACCTACACCAACGTCGCTAGGCGCAACTATGATTCCCTTATCGAAGTCACGAAGCGCGATCTCTGCCCGTGTCTCAAGGCTCGCGTAAAGCTCTTGTAATTCACCAAGATCGTCCTCAGTAAGGCCACGCTCGAAAAGAGTGCTCATTCGGCTGGGTACGGCAATCTCGCGGAAGTTTACTTTTTCTAACCGGTATCCGGTTCGCAACTTGTCATTGCCGCCGAGCCAGGAATTCACAATATTAATCAGGTCGCCTTTTCCGTCCGTATAGAGTAAATCCCAAGCGGCTAACCCTTGCGCCCAACGTGATTCATCAGGCGATTGACGTGGACGAAAGCTACGTGATGGAATTTCTCGCAAAGGCCCTATGTAAGTCATTGTGTTGAGATAATCACGAGCGATGCGCGTCGGACCGAGAATCAGCTCGTCAAGCAACTTTGCCAGCCCACGAACCCGCGGCGTGCCTTGCTCAAGCTCGATCTTTAGTATGTCCGGGTCTCGTAAATCAGACGTCAAAGGTTTATTCAAGTCAGGCAACGCACCAAGCGGAGTCATAACCGGAACTATAAAGTCTACCCCTTCAGAGGCCGATGAATCCGCAGCCATGGCGCGGGAAAGATCCCAAATCTCACTTTCTAGAGGCGTAAGCACGGACAAAGCGCCAAATGGCGCTTGTTCCTCTTGCGGATCATCAAAATCAATAATTTTTTTAAATAGAGGATGGAGAAAATTAAAATCGGTTAGGATAGCCCGTCCGGCTTGCGGTGGCGACTTTATAGTTACAACAGATTCTTCATCCATTTCAACTGCCAACGAAGAAACGTAAGGAGCAGAAAGGAGGTCGCTCCACCGCACCTCGATCTCAACTCCCACTTCCTGCACAACAGCATAGTCTTTGAGATCGGTATTTTCCCCGACAATATACCGGATATCGAGCTCAATGAACTCGGCATCTCTTAACGAATAGCCCGAATTAAGTGGGAGACGATCGCTCCCCTGCGCTTCTGATATGTCGATAATCAATTTTATCGTGATAGCACGATCAAGCTCGTGATTGTGAACTAATGCCTTGAAGCCACCTAGGTCGATTAAACCGCCCGCAATGGTTTTATCAGGGTCCGGGTTACGCCGCTCGAGAATCTCACGGGCATAATGAAGCGCTTGCAAGATTGTGCTTTTACCTGCACTGTTAGGGCCAAAAAGAAGCGTTATGGGCTTTATGGCAATCGATTGGCGCGCGCCAATGCCTTTAAAATTCTCAATCTCAAGTTTTTTAAGCCGCATATCGTCCTTCCATAGCACCTGTGGTAAAAGAGCGTTGCGAGAGCGAGGAAAAAAGCTGATCGGCTTGCTTGCAGTCTTCCTTAAGTCGTGCTTTCAACTCCCGAATACAATAATAAAGACGAGAAAACTCCTCCTGCAGATTTATATTCGGCACAGGTACTTCAAAATCCAAAAGTCTTTTCTTGCCGATGTTAGGCATTGAACCCGATGCGCCGCTTGCTATCTCTCGCAATCTCTCACGCATTGAATTATGAGTCAGCAATGCCCAAAGGTAGGGAACGCGTGCTTCTTCCTCGTTTGGAACAAGGCGGAAAATCAAATCGGGCATTGCGAGATTTTTGACTTCTACCTCAACGATTGCTGTCGCGCCGACTAATTCGTAAGTATTTTTTCGCGCGAATAATAAATCGCCGAGTTTGATGAGGTGATCAACTCTTGGCTGATATCCCGAGAAAACTGCCTTATTTTCGGACATTGAGAACACAGTACTGGAGACCGCACTAACCTTCAAAATTCCCCACTCGTCCGCTTTTGCAGGGCGGCTATCACATCTAGGACTATGTCCGCTGTCAATTCCAGTTAACAAAAACGATAGCGGTTTCATTTCGAATCCATGCGGATTAAGCACGGGATCACCAAATTTTTCTAAAAATGACGATTTTAGTAACTCATCTGCAAGTGCCAATACTTTTCTACGCTTATTCCGAACAGTGTCTGCCTTGTCCAGAATCATCGCAACGCGACGTTGCTCTTTTCTGTCCACATCTGGAACTTTGACTTTTTCGATGAACGTCCGTCCAATACCTCCAACAGTTGCTCCTCGAAAATCACTCATTATGCCAGACTGGCCCTCGGGCGTTTGCAGGAAGCGGAAAACAAATGCCGGATTTGCCTTTTGCTTGTCAACTGCCAATCGGAAGACGTGCTCATTGATTGCCGCCTCTTCAAATGGAAAATTCTCACTTACGAAACTAACTTTCCCGGTCGTCGCGCCATCCTTGACAATAAGGATATCGTCTTTTTGTATATGTCCTTTACGCATAGAGCGAAAGAACTCAGCCGGAATCATTTTGATTTTTTGTAGGTTGAATCCGCCATCATTGGAAAGGTGCTCCGCGCCCAAGCTTGGAATTTCTCCGATCCCATTCTTGATGCCGCCCTTTGGCCTAGCACCGCTTTCGAGTTCTGCCACCCATTCTGCTAACGAAATAGTGTTCATGCGAGCATCTCCTCCAGCGCGGCGAGATCGCTTGCAATTTCTTCATTTAGCGTTGTCATTTGCTGCAGTATCACTCTTGGTGCATCATACATTTCTTCTTCGTATACGCGCTGCTGGTAACGATTCAGCGAAAGATCATAATTCGCTTCACGGATTTCTGCGACAGGTACGACGAATCCTTTAGACTTTCTATCAATGTCCCTCTTCGCATCTCGTGCTTGCCAACGTGCAAGACAGTCATCTAAATCGTTTTTATCAATAGGGTCGCGTTTGTCGTCAAGCGAAAAACCATCCGCTTCGACATCGTAAAAGAATACGTTGTCGGTTCGACCACCTTTGGTAAAGACAAGAATTCCAGTAGAAACACCCGCGTATGGCTTAAACACGCCACTCGGCAATGAAATAACTGCTTCCAATTGATTGCTATCGATAAGTAGCTTACGTAGTGCGACGTGTGCAGTGGAGGAGCCAAACAGTACACCATCCGGAACAATCGTAGCCGACCGCCCTCCGATCTTCAGCATTCGTAAAATTAGAACCAGGAATAGAAGTTCGGTTTTTTTGGTCTTTACCTGCCGAAGCAATCCCGCATCGACGTCTTCGTAGTCAAGACTTCCTTTAAACGGCGGGTTTGCGAGAATTATATCGAAGCCATCATTTGCCGCCTTCGGGAACCGCTCAGAAAATCCGTTGCTTAACGTGTCTTGATAATGAATTTCTGGGTCGTCGACCCCGTGGAGCATTAGGTTCATGGCAGCTATTCGAAGCATCGTTGCGTCAAAGTCAAAACCATGGAACATCGCCGTTCGCACGTGCTCGCGATGACCTTCAAGCAAATCACCAGTGTAGATTTTATTGATTTTTCCAGTATCGGGATCGGCTTCCTCAATCACGCCCTCCGATGACGTAAATTTTTCCAGTAGATGCTCCATTACTTGAACCAAGAATCCGCCAGTGCCTGTTGCCGGATCAGCGATCACGTCAGTTGGCTTCGGTTCGAGCATATCCACCATCAGACGAATGATATGGCGTGGAGTACGGAATTGGCCGTTGATTCCCGCCGTCGTTAGTTTGCTAAGAAGATATTCGTAAAGGTCGCCCTTAGTGTCACCTTCTGTCAACGGCAACTTGTCGATCATATTGATAGCTTTAACCAGAAGGTTTGGCTTCTGGATCATCAACTGGGCATCTTTCATGAACTCAGCAAAGGTTGATCCGCTGGTGGAAGCCTTCCTAAAATGTGGGAACACCCTGTCGCGCACGACTGGAAGCATCTCGTCTGCACCGAGATGCCGGAAATGCGACCATCGCAAGCTCTGCTCATCTGGTCCGAAGCGATGCTTAAAATCCCTCCCGCTGCGGCGCTCGCGGTTCTCGTCCCGTGCTTCGTTTACATCTAGTAGACGAACGAACATAAGATATGTAATTTGCTCGATGACGGTTAGCGGGTTAGTAATACCGCCTTGCCAAAATTCTAGCCATAACGCGTCAATATCGCGTTTGAGTGTTCCGGTAATCATTGCTGCTTGGTCCTATTTGTTAAGTCAACACCTATACTGCTATATGCCGGTGAGAACATGTTTACAATTTTCATGATTTCATCAACGTCTTCACGACTGTCAAAAATGCCTTCTGGACCATCAGCATCGACGACTGTGAAAGGTTGGTCATAGAGACGGTCAATTGTAATGAAACCAAATTTGATGAGGTGGTTTTGAAGTAGCGCGAGAAAATGCGTCTGCTTCGCTGTTAATGTAGGGTGCTTCAGCACAAACTCAGAGAATTTTTCCCGCACTACGCCTGGATCGAGGCCGATGATTGCACGAATTGTAATCTCAAGAGGGAGCGCCGTTGACTGAAAGAACTCATTCAAATCTTTTAACGAGACGTGAGGGTTCTGTGTGAGCACAAGCGACACAAGAGCTTGCAGCTCTTCGGTAGAAACAGGTTCGCCCGCGCGGATTTTCTTCAGTACTGGATTAGTGTCGAAGTGTTTTTTCAGCTCTGCTTCTACGAGCTGCTTGTATGCCTTCATATCCACAGTTCGAAGGGTAGTACTTCGGCGTGACATTACGATGCTCGCAACGTCTTCGGACACATCGATTACCTTGGGAGGAATACCGGCGGTGGCATCTCTCTCCCGGTAGTGAATTATTTCACGAAGCACGACACGAACCGGTTCTAGATCAAGTGGTGTGATTTCAGTCCAGAACATCTCCGATCTCACGCGCTTAATGATTTCCGCTCGCTCACGAACGGGGTTTAGGTACATTTGCAGTCGGTCAAGTCGCGCGAAGAACTCTATCTTTAGATCATCCAGGCTCGCTGCGCCGGCAAGCAGTGCAGTCTGCATGCGCGCAACAAGAAGATCGAAAGCATGCGCCTCACCAAAGCCATGGGTCGTTCGCCATTGCATCAACGGCGCAAGTGTAGTGCGTAGCATGACAACGGTCGTTGGAGCAAACTGCTCAAGACGCCCTTGTTCCAGTGCAGAGCGACGCTCCCGCCATCTTTCCCGGACTGATACAGAATCTTCAGGTAGGTCCGATATATCTGCCTTAACCAGCTTAATCAGGGCGTCAAAGACTGCAATTTCGCTCTTGCGAAGCGCTGCCTCGGCTAAAGTCAGCCGTTCTTCAAAGACCCGTTGCAAAAGCGACTTCGCCTGCTGGGGCTCTGCAGGCTTGTAGCCGGTCTCGAACCGTTCGAAGTTAGCCCAATGATCGAAGATACGGAAAACAGTTTTGTCTTTGCCATGACCAAGCAGATTCGGAGAGAGGCGCGTACCGCGGCCAACCATTTGCCAGAACTTTACGGGCGACCGAACAGGTTTCGCAAAGACGAGGTTAAGTATTTCGGGAACGTCAATCCCTGTGTCAAGCATATCAACAGAGATAGCGACAGTCAGATTCGCGTTGTCACCATTACCTTTAAAATCATCGATCAATTGCTCGGCGCGCGGATCGTAGGTATCGATGACTTGGCAGAACTGACCGCCATATTGCGGATACATCTCGTCGAATAAACGACTCATCAGGATCGCATGGTCATGATTGCGCGCGAATACTATTGTCTTACCAATCAACTGCCCATCTGCATCACGCAGCCCGTTTTCCATCAAATTCCGAAGGATGGCCCGGTTGGTATCCTTGTTATAAATAGCCTTATCGATTTGTTCGGCACTGAAATCATACTGAAGGGGATCTTCACCTTGCTCTTCCAAGTCAGAAATTTGGTCTTTCGTTAGCCCGTCCAGCCGGATGCCATCGCGCAAAAATTGCGTAGTGTGCTCAAACACCTCGAACGGCGTTAGATGCCCCTCTTCGACGGCTTGCTCCAAATCATAGTTCGCCGTTGGTAGTTGACCTTCGCAATTGAATAGATTAAAGGTGCTTTTTGTTAGGAAATCAACGGGCGTAGCGGTCAATCCAACCTGAAGCGCATCAAAGTAATTGAAGAGGTCCCCATAAACGTTGTAGATGCTACGATGTGATTCGTCAGCAATGATTAAATCAAAGAAACCTACATCAAATGATTGATGGACTTTAATCATCGCTGGATATGTAGCGAGGAAAATGCGCTCATTCGCTGCGCCTGAAACGCGGGAATTTACGATCTTAATCGGTTCAGATGGAAGGAAGTTAGTAAATGCGTTCTTCGCCTGTTTGCGTAGCTCACGGCGGTCACACAGGAATAGCACGCGCTTGGCCCAACCCGTGCGGATCAGTAGTTCGGCCAACGCGATTGCGACACGCGTCTTACCTGTTCCAGTCGCTTGTACAACTAAGGCCTTTCGGTGCTGCGCCTCAAAGTGTTCAGTAACCCGCTTAATCGCCTCTAGTTGATAGAGCCGATTCACAATAGTTTGCTGCGGAGAAACTCCGCCGAGGTTCCCACGGTTCTCACGTTGAAACTTAACCAGGTACTGGAGACTGTCCTTAGAGTAGTACCCATAAACCTTGCGTGGCGGACACCCGCCGGCGTCATCCCAGAGCCAGATGTCGTAACCGTTTGTATAGAAGATTGCCGGACGCTGACCGTGTGTCTTCTCGAGTGCATCAGCATAGAGTTTAGCTTGTTTGCGCCCACGCTCTGGATCAGTCGAGGTCTTTTTAGCCTCAATGACAGCTAAAGGCGAACCATCGTCGTCCCAAAGCACGTAATCAACAAAACCTTTGCCTGTTGTTGTCGGCTGGTCGAAGACTATATACTCTTTGGCAACGCAATTTGTAGACGCCAAACCGGAGCCAACATCCCACCCTGCAGAGGCGATGAGGCCATCAATGATTCGAGTACGTGTTGTTGCTTCGTCAAACTTTAGCAAGTCAGCAGTAGCGCCAGCAGAAGCGCTTGAAGCGTGCAGGTCTACGGCTTTTTTCTCTGCGTTTTCGGCCTTCTTGCGAACATCATCCAATTCCTGGAGTAGCTCGGTTAGCTGCACCTCCTGAGCTGCCAACTTTTCCAGTGCTTGTCTCTTCGCGCGTTTTAGTTCTAGGACCGACGCAGTCGAATCCGGCGGTATCGGGTCCTCATAGTCAGGGAGCGCCTTGGGATCTTTTTTCTCGATGTAAACGACAAGCCAACGTGCCAAGTCGTGTGCTTCCTTAAGCAACCAGAGCGCAGCTTGTGGATTTACTGTCTCACCATGAGCGGCCTTGTTACCCTGCATACGTAGAGCATGCAGCTTGTCCAAAATAACTTTTGGAACAACTGAACAAAACGCACTGTCATTTAACAGGTCGACAAAAGTTGGGTGAAAGGGCTTTGGAAGCGCCAACGTACTGTAGATGTTGAGCGTAACATTTTCGGCAAACAAGCGCAGCTTCACCAGTGAACTGGTGGCGTCTGCAAACGCATATGATTCTGCGAATCCGCCTAATAAGGCCAATTCAGGCCAGCGCTGCCGTAAAAACTCGAAATTCATGGATTTCATCGCATAGCCTCCGCGAGCGCGGAGTCAAACTCCGGGCGATTAGCTACGACAATCGGCTCTTCATATGGATTGTCTAAAGCGGCATCAACGTCGAGACGCAGTCGTTTTTGGAAGTAGTAGAGCAGCGCCCGACGTACGAAAATTTCTGTGCGTCCATTGTGCATTCCAAAATCTTCCGCGATGATTTCTTGCTGACCTACACTCAACAGGGGGTTCGGTGCTAAGGCGACGCCGAAACTGTCGTGCCAAAGTCTGTCTTCTCCAGGGCAAGCGCCCGGCTCTCTAAAATCACGTGCATCGAGGCAACGCGAAAGAATGAAGTCCTTAAATTTTTCGTCTTCGTGACAATAAGCCCTAATGTGCCAACGCAGGCCGTCATTACCAAGCGCATGAGGCGTAAACCTGCGCCAATTTGGGCTTGGTCGATGTTCACTCATTGACTGGTAGTGGATCTCCAAAGAATGGCTTTCACGGATCGCAGTCAAAATTGCACGTAATACTGATACGTTAATGCGCCGATGAGGGACGTGCATTGCATCGAATTCGGGCGGAATTGCAAGCCAAAGCTCTGAAGAGCCAGCATCTGGGCCGGTAGATGATCGAAGCTGAGCAAGATAAGCGTCCGCTTCTGGCTCCATGAACACCGGCTTAAAATCATTCGCGGCGCGATAAAGCTTGCGGCTCTTGTCATAATGCAAATTTCCGGGCGCTTTCTCTTCATAGAGTTGCAGATCCTTCGACGCCTGAGGTACGGAGATTCCAAACCGATCAACGATGTCAGCGCGATTGATCCCTCCCTCCCAAAATAGGCGGAATTCTATGAACTCCAATCGTTTTTCGACGCCCCATCGCATAGCTAATATTCCAATAAATAGGTCGGTATCTCAATCGAAAAAGGTAGACCGTATAAGTACTATATGGGTATAGTTTATATACTCATGCTAATAGCGTCAACAAAAATTTAACTCGCGACGACCCGTACAAGTTCTCGATTGAGCAGGTCAGACGCTTTAAATATTCCAGCATGCTGCACTGCGCATTGCTGCGCAGCGCCTCGGTTGGAGGCGTTCCACCGCCGAAGTTCATGGATTTGCTCATGCTTGGGCCCAGAGCTACATAATTGTCAGCGCTAAGTTCCGCTGCAGCCTAGCAAACATGCGCAACCGCTGTATATCGAGACATTTTCTCCACCCCGACTAACCTGCCGAGCGCGATACTTTTGCAGAGTGTTGCCTCACAACAAGCTTGGCACGTTCCTTTTTCCCACTGATCTGATATACCTTGCCAAGGTGACGTCCGAACGATGGCCCGTCTGCTCGCGGATCTGATACGGCTGCAGCCCGACCATCGCGGCCTCAGTACAGAACCCGGCACGCAAGCTGTGTCCCGCCACGTTTTTAGCTGCATCGTCGCCTGCCATCATTCGCACAGAAGACTTCACGATCAAAGCTACGGATTGTGGCGTGAGTGACTTCCGACTAACAACTTGATCGTGTCGATTGATCGGCATGAAGAGTGGACCGCGGTCTATGCCCGCCAACGTCGTCCAGTTCTTCAATGCCTTGACTGGACATCGGCTACCACGTGCATAAGGTATGAATACAGTGCGACCTGCACCTTCCTGATCGGTCTTCGACCGGCGTAGCAACAACTCGATGCCGCCCTCATACTCAGTGATGTCTTCATATCGAAGCCCTACGAGCTCAGAGCGCCGAAATGCCCCTGCAAACCCAACGAGAATTACTGCCTTGTCGCGTGCAGCCTTCATCGGCTTCTGCTGATCTAGATGAACCATCATTTCAAGTAAGTCGTCTTTCAGCAATGCCTTAACTTGACGCTGCTTTATCCCGTGTTTTCTTCGAATACCTTGCATCAGCCGCTTGCAAAGAGGATCGAGCGCTGGCGACGCGAGCCCGGCGTCGGTATGCGCACGGTGAATAGCGATCAAGCGATGTTGGAGCGTGGCAACCGCCAGTGTGCCTGCCATGCTAGCCAGATATTCGGCCACCATCGTCGGCGTAGCCGGTACGGTACCACCGTGCAGCTTAAAATGCTGAATGCCTGCGTCGTAGGAGCGCGTAGTGGCCGCCGACTGCGCTGCCGCTGAGTAATCAGCTACCAGTGTTGATGGTAGCACTTGGCTTGTTTGCGGCCGCAGGGCGACAAGGGATAACACTGGCTTTGATGCCGTGGCCTTCCTCGAGGATTTCATGTTTTCTTTCAGATAGTGTTAATAAAGCGTTCTCGATACTCAGCCACAAACGAAAACGGCGGCACCTAGGCCGCCGTTCGAGTTGGGATGAATTCACGTAAATATGGCAATCTGCACTCACCTGGACATTCTGGTTCGTGAAATTTCGCCGTTTGGATTGTCAATATTCGCTGGGAAGCAGGAGTGTCGTAACTGATCGATCTGCTTCGGTCAGGATCCAAAGTTTTTCGGATTTGCCGTCATGCCCTACTTGATAGGCCGACAAGATTCGAGTTTGGTCTCTAATAGCAGCTAAATTGGCAGCTCGATCATCGGCGCATACTGCTCCGAAATCTCCGCACATATGGCGCTGAAGAATCGAAACGGCGTTCAACCCATGCCGGTCGAGCAGTTCGAGCGCACCAGGTGTGGCGACTACGTTCCCGAGCGTGAACATAGGCAATTTATGACCGTCCGAAAATGGAGGCGATGCCGTACCGCAGGTCGGGTGGCTGGGTTGGGGATTCATTAGTGAGACCTCTTTTGAATGCCCCTCGAACCGATCTACGAGCATGCACGGTGGCTGTGGTGCGCCCACAGCCACCGCTGTGTCGACGGTAGAGAGATTAGGACGAGGGATGCGGGAAAGGAAAAGCGAGCTAGCGTGCGGGCAGTTCTATTTCTTGGTAGGTGCCGCTGGGGCTTTTAACGGTTGTAGCCCGATGTACCAAGATGGCTTCAGCGCTTTAAGATCGGTGCGAATTTGCGACTGTGGATCCACTGCGGCCGGGTCGACTATATAAGTGATCGACTTGCTATCGTGTGAGCACTGCACGCCTGAGTGAACTAGTACGTAGCGTCCGACCTCCCAATCACTGTCATAGTCAACCATGCAGATGCTCAGTGCGGGAAGATGTGTCATCGCAGTCACCTCTTTCCACTCTGTCGTGGCCCAGCCGTAGCCGGCAAGCAAGCAACTTAGAAGGATCGAATCGATCCGATGGTTGTATGGCCCTGCTTTGGGCATGCCCAAAGCCTCCGCTTGTTCAAATATTTCTTTAAGTGATACACCTGCGACCGATGCCACGACGGCGAGGCTATCAGCGTGGCGATCCCCCTCAATACTTACGAATTCAAAGGCAGGTTGAAACCCGGCGTTGGTGGATAGAACCTTAGATGGAATAGCTGCAGCCATGTTGTTACTCCTAAAATAAACGTAAATGGAATACGCGCGACGACGCCTGCCGAAGAGGCCATGACAAAGTATGGATGGGAAAAATTGACTTGCTCTATCAGCAGAAACCACGAAGCTTCGAGGTGCCGACTTCAGCAGGATTGTTGCGCGTTTGGTCGAGCCAGTTCATTTTGCCGCAATAGTGACCGGCGCAAACTGTGAGCTTGACAAGTGCATTATAGCACGAAAAGTGGTCTATCTGACAACAAAATAACTTTGCAGATTCGACATACTAGTCTTGTAAATGATGAAAACAGCTGTCACCGGATGAAAAGAATCGCCACTTGCTCAGAGGACAATTTTCCTCTTACACTGGCTTACGAAGGACCGTTTTCGGCCAAAAGCGGTCTTTGAAGAAATCTTGTGTGACGTAATGACGCATGAAGTTGGAACGCTTTCGGAACCTCGTCTGCTGAGCCCAGCCGAGTGCGAGCTTACGGCTTGGTTATCTTAGCCGGCACAGAACGTACCATTGCGCTCGAGATCCTAGCGAGTTGTGGTTCCTGGCGTGTCTAGCTGGAATCGAACCAGCGCCCCTTGGCACTAAAGGCGAATCTTCACGGACACCGTTGTTGAATAAACCATAGATCATCCAAGGGCGGCGCAGCGCAGCTGTGACTTAAGCGCGAATCGACAGGAAATTGTCGGCAGATATTTGATCTTCAAAAAGAGCGTCGTTCAAAGCGATACAGCGGATTACTGTACGGCAAATTGCAAGGCCGTCAGACCCGAACTCGTTGCAACTACCATATGCCCATCGCCCGTGGAAACGATACTCATTATTCGACTTGCAATGTTCACAACAGTAGACTCCTTACGAGCGGCATCCCATAGTCGTACCACGCGCCCCTCTCCGCCAGCAAAGATGAACAATCGGTCCTGCACCGTGTAAAGTGCAAGCGCGTTCACCGATTCATTTGGACTGCTTGGCAGGTCGTCAATCTTTGTGAGCGAACCGAGATCCCAAATTCTCAACGTGCCGTCCTTCCCCCCAGAGACGATAATCGATCGACCTTTGAGAACACCTAATGCAACGGCCCCTACGCCGCGTTTATGACCACGCAATGGCGAGCCAATTTGGGTTCCGAAAGTCAGGCTCCATACCCGCACGGTCCTATCATCACCGCCAGTAACGAGCATGAGCCGCTCCTCGACGGTCGTCGCGGCAATCGAGCGTACCCAGCCAGTATGCCCAACCAATGGGCCGCAGATGCGTTGCTTTGATGCCACGTCGTACACCAACATCGTAAAATCAGTTGTTTGCCAGACAATTGCTGGTCGGTTGCCGACATCGAGCAGCCCGATAAGGGTCAATCTGCTCCGATGCTGAGGCAATATCGTGTCGATCAGATCACCTGATACGAAATCCCATACTTTTACAATCGCACCGTGTTCGCCTGACGTAATCACCCGACGGTCAGCGATCTTGCTCACCGCCACCAATGCCACCCCGTAGTCGTGAGCCTCCATTTGAATGACTGGTGCTCCAGAGACAGCATCCCACACCCGCACCGTGCCATCAGAGCCGCCCGAAACGATCAGCGATCGCCCGTCCATCGTTGCCAAGGCAACCGACTCCATTTTGCTGGTACGCGTCTCCCAACCAACTGAATTCGGCGTCGCCATGGGAATGTCCCATACGCGGACCGTACCGTCATCGCCGCGCGACACAACGAACGTTCCGTGGTCCAGCTCAGCTATTCCGACCCAATCCACCGCCCCATCATGGCCGCGCAGCGGCTGGCCAATCGATGCGCCCGAGTTCAGGTCCCATAGTCGTACCATGTGATCGTCGCTGCCGGAGACGATTACCGTCCGGCCCTCGAGTTTGAACAGGGCAAGCGCGTTCACCCAGTCCTCATGCCCATAAAGAGGCTCTCCGATCGGTGTCCTCGATTCCAAGTCCCAGATCCGTAATTCGCAGGCGCCGCCAGCCGAAACGATGACGGGGCGGCCGTCGATCTCACCGATAGCAAGCGCATCGACCCCAAATTCATGGCAGCGTAGCGGGCTTCCGACCGGCACACCGGATACCAAGTCCCATACCCGAATCGTTCCGGCGTCGTCTCCCGATACAATCACTTGGCGCTCGTTCAGCACGCCTAATCCAACGGAGTCCACCCTGTCATGATGGCCGGAAAGCGGTTGGCCAACTGCTGCGCCGGTCATCAGATTCCATACTCGAACGGTACCGTCGCTTCCACCAGAGACGAACACCTCATGGCCCTGGAGTGTTCCAAAAGAAATCGAGTTCACCGAGCCAGTATGTCCTTGTATCAACTCGCAAACCAATGAACCGAGAGTCGGATTCCATACCCTTAAGCTGCCGTCGTACCCTCCTAGGACCGCCAAGGATTCGTGATCGACAATGCGCGTGGCAATCGTCGCGATCTTGGCGTGTACGACTAGTGGTTCGCGAACCAGCATGCCAGACTGCAGATCTCTGACGCCTATCACGCCAGCGGCCTCGCTCGTGACGATGACCGGTCGCCCGGCTAGGATGGCCAGACTCGAAGCGCCATTTGCCCAAGGACTCGAGATTTCTCGATGCGAAGAGACACCTGACGACCGTATCCAGGGGACTGCCCAGTTGCGGGAGCTCGTTCCCCTCGTCCATATGTCTGCTAGCTCGTCGTCACCGATCTGGCGAGCCGCCATCTCAAGGTAGGAAAGCCTGTCTTCCACGCTCCGGTCGATCAGGTTTCGAAAGGCCAACTGGTAGCAGCGATTTGCTCGCCGTGCCAATGGTTCGTTCGATTTCGACAGGGCTTGCAGCATGCGCAAGGGGTCTGCTGCAGAGGTGAAATTGCCGTCGTCAATCAACGAATCGATGACGCCACCCTTGAGCGCATGAGACACCAGGTGCGTTCCCATGTACGGGTGGGCTCGCGTCCAGGCAAGATGTCGTTCTGTACCGGCGATCAATGCTCTCGAGCGAAGAACGTTTACGATACGCTGCTGGACGTCCTTGGTGTCTGACAGTTCTCGTAAATACTCCGCGAGTTTTTCGTGATACAAGCGGTAGACAGAACCGTTGTTTTCTACCGCTTCCACTATGAAGGCGGCCGCATGCTCGCGCACGAGCGTGATATCAGAATCGGTTACTGTCGAACGCGATATGTCCGTCGCCAGTGGGGCCCATAGGTCGACCCAAGGCAGCCCCTCTCCCTCCGCAAAAGCGAGAGGAAGCAGCACTGCCCGTACGATCTGAGAGGATAAATCGTCGGGGTTGTGCCAATCGATTTTTTCCAGGAAGAGCGCGAAGGCATCCTCGAGTCCAGTGGGAAGATTCTCATCCCATCCCACTACATCGACATCCACAGGCGAGGGGTTCATCAACAGCGCCAGTACGGCAGTATGCGCTACTAAAAAAACGCCTTTTGCCCGTGCAGACACGGCCAGGGCCACCTGGCGCGCTACCTCCGGCACCGATCGATAGACCGTTTCCCGTTCAGGCTCTTCGGTCGCCATCAGACGTTGCTCGACATAGCGGGCTACGTCATCGGAGCCGATGTAGCCTGCGTCGTCGAGGTTGATTTCAACCGTGGCTTCTCCCAGCGACCGAACACGGCGGTCGAGTTGTGGCGAGTCCGGTCTCGTGCCGACGAGGAGAAAAATATGGTTCAGGCCAGTCAAAGGGCGCACCAATTCGGAAACGATCTTCGCCACCTCGTCGGCCTCGTCGAGCGCATCGACGACGATCACTGTCTTGTCATCCCTGCGTCTGATTGCATCGAGGAGTTCGGTCGCGTCATTTGCCATGCAGCCCAGAGCATCGGCAATCGCCTTCACGACATCGTTCAGCAACATATGTCGTACGTGTACTGCGGCGCTCACGACACCGGTAGGAGGAATGGTGTCAGCTAGGAGCTCCGATTCCCCTGCTGCCAGAATCTCTTTTCGGTACGCCTCATTCGACAGTGTAACGATACGAGCCAGCAGGGCAGACTTACCACACCCCGGTCCTCCGGTGACCACCCGCGTCTTACCGTCGGAGCTCGAATGCCGCAGCCACCCGACGAGCTCTTTCAATGCCTGTTCGCGGCCCGTGAAGTACCAAGCGCTCGTGCCGACTCCCGCGCCTTGGGCCTTGGGTAGCCAATGAGTACGAAACGAGCGTTGCGTCGCCAGATCGAGTCCAGAGGGAATCCCCGGTCGGTAGCGAGGATTGGGAAACAGGTAGCAGAGGCCTTGTACGCCAAAACACGTAAAACTGGCTTGCTGAGCAGGATGGTTCTTGTCGAGGTATTGCCGGATTCCCTCCATGACATCGAATGCTCCCAAGAATTTCTGCGTCGAACCGCCGAGCTGACCATGCGGGTTTTCCACCACTAACGCAAGCGCCTGAGACAATGCACCTTGCTCGGCTTCCTGTTTCGGTCGGGCTGCAGCGATGACAAAGAACTCGGGACATGGTGAAGACGATATCGCCAGACGCGCTACGAGCTGTGCGAGTTGCGCAGCTCCGGCGCCCGCATAGCAGGCATCGAGAATCACCAGAACCTGTGCCGCCTCCGAGTTCGTACAGAGGACGCGCGCGAGATCTTCAGCAGCAAGCGCCGTCCCGGACAAGTCATCGATATTAGATTCTTGCGTAAGCAAATAGAATCGGTTCTCGATCGCGTCAGTCGCGCCATGCGCCGTATAGTAAACGACAAGAAGATCCCCCTTGGTACAGGACTTTCTAGCATTTTCAAACAGCACGCGAAGCTGATCGCGGTTCTCAACTGTCGATCCCAACAACTGGTCGTAGCCGAGGGCGCGAAAAGCGTTCGCTATCTTCTCCACTTCATATGAAGCCTGCAGGAGGTTCTGGTCTGGAAGATTCGAGAAATGTGAGGTGCCAGCCGCAACGAGTAGCCGACGACCAGTATCAAAGCCCGAGCGCAACGGCGTCACCCAATTCACGAGTCGTCAAATAATGCGTGGCGTCATGTGCGTGGGTACCGTTGCACACTAAATGGTTTGTCATGGTTCGGCCAAAACACGGGCTAAGGTCCTTGACCAGCGCGACGACGTCGCCATTGCCGGCGATGTTGACCCAATGTTTGATTGCAGGTGGCAACATGCCCATTCCGTTCGTCGGACGTGGGTCCAGCATATGGAAGATCAGGTTTTGGATGCCAAGTGGCGAGCCCAACGTCACAAACACCTCGACTTGTGGAGGCGGATCGGTACAGAGCGTCTCGTAGGCCACCACGGAACCTAGAGAATGAGCAATGAGAACACGTGTCTCGGGTGAAATCGCGCTCCTGACCCGGTTGCGAGCCATTTGTCGAACGCTCGGCTCATGCAAATACCGCCGTACCTGCTTGAGATCGTAGATAAGGGCCCTTTCGGCTATGCCGCTAAGGAATTTTGAATGGCTGAGTGCGTTCAGGGCTCGCTGTATGACACTGGGAACGCTTACCTTCGTATTTGCACCGGGTGGCTGGAGTCCGATGTCGGTTCGCGCTGCTTCCCTCCACAGTTCCAGAAGAAAATCCTGCTCCCATTTATCGGTCACCTCATTTGCAGTATAGGGAGGGATCGAGGCACCCTTGCCGGACGGGCGAAACAAATCCCCGTAGAATGCGCAGGTAAAATCCTGATCGGACGCAAGCTGGCGTTGAGCCTTCGCGAGGCCGTCTTTCAGAGCGGGAAGCCACTCCTCGCGAAGCGAATGCGGGCCTTTGAACTGGTGGCCGATTCCGTGTACACCAACAATTTTCGACATATCAAACCATAAAAATGCTTAGGTAACTTAGTGTAAAGCAACTTCAGCAGATAGTTCATCTTTGCTGCATAAAATTGCCGAGCATGATAATCGCAGAGACACGGCAGCGCGTGTAAGCCCGCATGACAGTGAGCCATCACTGCGACCGTTGACAACATTTGAATAAGAAAACTTTCTGCTGGACCGTTCAAGCTACGCACCGACAAATACGAGCATTGGCAGCTGCTGATCAAGGCGGATACAGCTCATCGTGTTGCTACTCGACGTCCGTAAGTGCAACCAACGCTGAGCTCAATGTCATAAATTCGATTTTCCTGCGTGGGAATTTCGCTCGACTATAATTGGCACCATGGACGAAAATGAGATCGCAGCCGGTGCAGAAGTGAAGGGGTGGCCCCGCGTCTACGTTCTTGGTTCGTTCGATAGCCGTATCACCTTCTTCTCGCAACAGGTACGCGGCTTCAACCTAGCGCACGCCCTCGCACAACCAGGACGCTTGCCTCCCGCACCGAATATCGCGATCGTGGGCGCGGGCGCTGCCGGCCTCGCTGCAGCCACCGGGCTCACTCTCTTGCTGCCCGACGCGACGATCAGCGTCTTCGAACGAGAGCAAACGACGCTGCATCTGCAGCACGGTTGTGGAAGTCGCAATCTTCACCCGCATATCTACGATTGGCCCGATGAGCGCGCCTTTGCGCCGGAAGCAGGACTGCCCTATCTGAACTGGTCCGCGGGTTCGGCGGCGGATGTCGCGACCAAGGTCGGACAGCAGTTCGATGTCCTGCAGGCTCACGTGAAAGGTAGGTTAAATCTCCACCTGCTTTCCGACATCACGTCCATCAGGCCACATGCAGGCGATTACCTGTTGCAGTATTTGCGTACGGGTGAGACAACCGAAACACCGCACACTGCAGACGTCGTCATCCTTGCAATTGGTTTCGGTCGCGAGCGCGGGTTTGCAAATACGACGACGTTTTCCTATTGGTCCGACCAAGGCACCCCCGACGCCCCCCGCGGCGAGTCAAGTATCACCCGCTATCTCGTTTCCGGTTCCGGTGACGGTGCGCTTGTCGACCTATGCGCCGCCGCGCTCCACGACTTCGATCACACCACTCTGATCGACAAGGTGGTCGGGGCCTCGGCCATGCGAGCGGTTGAAGATGAACTCCGCGCCATCAACCTCGAGGCGTCAGGCTGCGGCGATGATTTCGACTTCATGTCCGCATACGCGGCCCGTCTCGATCCACTGCCCGAATGCACCGCGCTAGTCAATGCCATGCAGGACATGGTGCGGCACCGCGGCACCGTTACGTTTCATACCAAACGCCCGCAATGCCTGGAGCAGTCGACGTCGACGTTGAACCGCTTTCTCGTTTATTTGCTGTTCCGCGCGGCGAAACTCGCCCGTCGTCCGATCAACCATGTTGTCGGCATCTTGAAACTGGACCCGGCGAGACCAGGCATGTTCGATGTCGATGGCACCCAGATCGACGCTGACCGGGTGTTCATACGCCATGGCACCGAAAAGCAGGCGGTATTTGCACCGTTCGCCACGATCCGCGCCCAGTACGAAGCCGACCATGCGGCCTGGCTTCAGGCTAAGAAGGACCGCACCGTTCCGCCGTCCCTGCATCCCGACGCGGAGGCAGCTCTGGTGGATGCGCTACGAACGCAGAAGGTGCCGCTGCCACCGGCATTGCGCACCGATGCCCCCCTCGTCCATGAACATGGCTGGCACGGCTTCGCCGCCTGGAGTCGCCCCGACGAAGGTGTCGCGGTCACCTACTTGCACGACACCACGTCTCGGGTCCGCTTCGGCGCAGCCGACAACAACCAGGCAATGTCGATCGAGTTCGCGATCGATCGCCTGCGCGCGCAACTAGCGCAGCCGCAAACGGTGATTCGTCTAGTAGGCTTGTCCGGGGTCGGCAAGACTCGACTGGTCCAGGCGCTATTCGATGACCGCATCGGTAAGGGGCCATTGTCGGCGTCCGATGTGTCCTATGCCGACATGGGCGATGAACCGATTCCCTCCCCCATCCAGATGGCGACCCGTCTGGCAGACAGCCGGCGTCAGGGCTTCCTGATCGTGGACAACTGTGAGCCCGAGCTGCACCGCTCGCTCACTCGGCAATGCAAGGTTCCGAACTCACGGCTGAGTTTACTGACAATCGAACACGACGTCCGCAACGACGAGCCGGAAGAGACGGTGGTCGTGCGTTTGGATCCGGCGTCGGAGAATATCGTTAGCGATCTGCTGCAGCGTCGGTTCAACACGCTGTCCAGCCGAGACGCCGATCGGTTCGCGCATCTCAGTGGAGGCAACGCTAGGGTCGCCTTGTCCTTGGCCCAAGCCTCGATCGGTAGAGGCGATTTGACCCACCTAACGGACGAGGTATTGTTCGATCGCCTGTTTTATCAAGGCAATGAGCGCGACGAGAAACTGATCCGCGCAACCCAAGCGTGTTCCTTGCTCTACTCTTTCGACGGCGAACCCGAGGACGACGGGGACGGTGAACTCGAGCGCCTGGCCATGCTGGCGGACCAAGGTCCCATGGAGCTCTATCGCCACGTCAGCGAGTTGCAACGCCGAGAACTGGTGCAAAAGCGCGGCAAAATGCGTGCTGTACTGCCGCACGCTATCGCCAACCGCATGGCGACGCGCGCCCTACAAGACATTCCTCTCAAATTTATCGAAAGCCAACTGGTGGCGCAGGCATCGCCACGTGTGGTGATCTCGCTCACCCGCCGCCTGTCCTACCTTGCCAGCTGCCCTCGAGCGGTATCGTTAGTGGATCGCTGGTTAGCGCCGAGCGGCCGATTTGGCGATGTCGCCGCCATGTCGTATTGGGAAACAGGCCTGCTGAAAAACCTAGCGCCCGTCGCACCCGCCAGCGTCCTGGCCGCATTGGAGCGGCTAGCGGCGTCGCAGGAAGAGACTGTCGCTACGAAGCTAGGCCAACACGTTTTGCTGATTGGCCGGCTTGCGTATGCCGTAGCGTATTTTGCGCGCTGCATCGCGCTCTTGACCCAGGTGGCACTCAATGCCCGCTCCGATTCCTACGCCCGGGCCGCCGAGCGCGCTATCGCCTCCCTCTGCGATCTCCTGATGCCCTGCACCGAGGCGCCGGCTGAGCAACGGCTGGGCTACGTCGCATTCCTGGTTGACAGCAAGGACCATGGATACCAGCGTTTGGCACGGCTCGCGCTAAAGGCTGCACTGGCGATCACCACCGTCCGCACCGACTTCTATTCTGATTTCGGCGCTCAGCCGCGCGGCATAGGACCTAAGCCCCACACGCTCGAGGACTGTCTAGCTTGGTATCGCCGCACGCTGGCGTTGTTAAACCGATTCATGGCGCAGTCCGAGACAGCATTCCTCTTTGGGCGCGATTTGCTATCCCAACATTTTCGGGCGCTGTGCACGCATTTCGAAGGTCTAGTCCCCGAGCTATGCCAATCCCTACGAGCCGCGTCGCGTAAGACGTTCTGGTACGAGGGTTACAAAGCGTGCACTGAAGTGTTGGAAGGCGTTCGCCTGTCTTCTCCTTACCTCGAGATTGTCAAGGAACTAGCGGCACAGTTTGCGCCGCACGACCTCGCTTCCAAGGTACGGGTGATGCTGATGGGCGGAGACTCAGGCAGCATCGGCGCTCCGTCCACCGCCCGCGAAGAGCAGCGGGCGCAAGCTGCTTTTGAGCTTGGCTTGGCGCTAGCTGGCGACGCCGCGAGCTTGTCCGTCGTGTTCTCAGAGCTGATCCGTGGCGGCCAACGGATTCGAGAAATCGGCGCAGGACTAGCTGGCCAGGAGAAGGATCAGCACTATAGCTGGGACGATCTCGTCAGTGCCTGGGCGACGGTACCAGAGGACGAACGTGATCCTGCATTGCTGGCGGGTTACCTGAAGCAGCTTGCACGACTTAACAACGAGCTAGCGCAGCACTTGCTCGACCGGTGCCTAGGGCACCCAGCGCTGCTGGCAGTATTGCCGACATTGCAGTGTGCCGTTGGTTTCGATCAGGACAGCGTCGATCGCATGCACGCCGCTTTTGCGACAGGTGCCGTGCCGGTTACCCAGTACCGCGTACTGCGTAACGCTTTCGATCAGAATCGAGTGGTAGGCGCTGAACTGGTTCCGCTCTTGCAGCACCCATGCGCGACGCGGGACGGTTTTCTCGAAGTGCTCGAGGTTATTACGCACTGGCTGATTCTCTATCGTTTCGAAGTTGACTCACCGGCTTGGCCCCCCTTGCAGACGCTATGCCGAAACATACTGTTGCGATTGCCGGTGACACAGCATGGTCAGCATGACGACGTATTGGCACACATTGCCAAATTCTGCCTAGTTGGCGACGACAGCGCAACGTTGGCCGGCAAGCTGGCCCAGCATTGGCGCCTCGCCGTGCTGGGCGGGATGGTTCACCCCTGGGATAACCAGCTCTACAAAGAAGCGTTGCTAAGTAAGGAGCCTATCGTCGTGCTGGACGTACTGTACGCGGGTAGCGACGAAGAGCGCAGAACGGGAATTGACATGCTCGCGGACCATCTCCACAAGGTCACTGCGCCGGTCGATGTCGTGAACGCCGAAAGTATCGTCTCCTGGTGCCGTCACGGCGACCCGGATCGCTTTGACTTCGCCGCGTCGGTCATCTCACCATTTATCGACGATGGTACCGGCCAAGGAAAATTTTCGGAGGCCGCGCTGGCGCTTCTAAACGCGGCCCCGCACGGCGATAAACTCTTGCTCGTCATTACCGAGCGCACCCCTACCTACAATATTGGCTCAGTTGCCGAGTATTTCGAATCGGCGGGTAGGGCGCTGGATATGCTCCCCCCGGAACTGACTACAAGGATGCCCGGTGCTGTTGCACAGGCGCGGCAGCGTCTAAGCGTCCGTGTCGACGAGCGTCGCGCCATCGAAGCGCAATATGCAGAGGAGCGAAGTGGCTTCGAGCCAGGCTGATTGACGATAGCGCGACCCATGGCTTACCCTTGAGACTGCGGAAATCGTGCGATTTGGCCGTGCGTTATTTATAGCCGAACAGAATCTTATTACCCGATCAGCTTTGCCCGCGGCACGAGAAGAGCCGTTTCAATGGATGGGCGGACGATGCCAGCATTTTCTCCTGTAGCGGGCTATTTTCCTTGCTATAGCTCGCGACAGATCGGTTCATCACACACGTCCCGCCTGCACCAAAGCGCCGACCTGGGCGATGACATCGCAGTCCCATACTCTCAGGCGTAGGTGTCTGCGTTTCTCGCTCGACAGCCGGCGGGCGTCGGGCGTCGGGCGTCGGGGCCGAGTACCCGCGTCGGCCAGGTGCTGTTCAGCCCGTTTTAGCTGCGGTGTGCGGTCTTTACGAGGGTGAAGCCGCCCAGTTCGGGCGCCAGAAGCGCTGCTTTGCGTCCGCACAGCACGATCAGCCTCATACCGTCGAGCTCACCAAAAATACGGTTGCGATTCGAAGCAGCTTTGATGTGAGCGTTTCCGCCTCGGTCCGGTCACGCCTCAACATCCTAGTGGCGACAGCTTCTACATATCCCCTTTCGGCCCCGGTAACAAACATTTCGACAGTGGGTCTGAACTCGGAATCTATATTCATAGGATTTGACAGGCACTCACGTTCCCCCATCGTCCGCTTAGGGTCCAGGCTGTGGAAAAACGCGCAGTGAGCGTGTTTTCAGGGGGCCCGTTACCATTCCCGACCTCGCGAAAACGCCGTAGCGAGCGTTCTGAAAGGTCGAGTGGCGCGAGGCCGATGTCAAATTCGCGTTTTTACACAGCCTGGGTCGGAACCGGACCTTCGCCAAAAGCTGGTGACAGCTACATTCATCCAGCGTTCGCTGTAAGGCGTGGATGCTCCGCGTTCTTAGTGACAGTTTTTGCAGTTCTGTCCGTTGGTTAAATCTTTCGGACTTGGGAGTTACGTCGTCGCCAAGTAACGGTTTTCTTGATTCGCTACAACTCTGCTGCCAGCCACAAAATATCCAGCCGAATGTTGGTGATGATCGGTCGGCATGCACCGAGCACGCTAAGGGAGCCGATCTATGCGGCCAAGGCGACGTCGAAATGCCATTATCGGTGACGTTGGTCATTGCGACATATTCGACGCCGCCTCGCATGCTCGGCAAAAATGTTACGCTAAGTGCTAGTGCCGATACCACACGCCGTTGATTCAATGAGTTTCAGATGGTCGCACCATACCGTTAGGGCTTGCTTCCGCTCGTCGAAATATGTGTGTACGTCATAAATTCCCTCAATCCCGGGAAGCCTGTGATTCAAGCACATTTCCGAGATGTCACTAGGCACGCCTAGTGCTCGCATGTGGCTTTTTGCTGTTGAGCGCAAGTCGTGAGGAGTGAACCGGCGAACTCTCGGCTTCTGTTCGATGATCCAAAATTCGATCGCTGCCCCAATAGTATTTGGATTTATAGGCCTGTCGCCGCTTGCCGCTGCGTTTTTGTAGTCCCCTCGAACGGGAAGAACATACGATGAATCAGCAGACAGCTTCTTCAACTCAAGTAGCCAAGACTTCACCGGCGCAGTCAGTGGGATTTGGATTCCTGGCCCCGTCTTTGAGGTGGGAACTGACCAGATGTCCTGTTCAAAATCGAACTGATCCCATTTCGCCGTACGCAGTTCCCCTGACCGCACCGCCGTGCCGAGCAATACCTTAACAGTCAATAAGTTCTCGCGATTCATGTCGGCAGCAAAAAGAGCACTCAACTCAGCTGTTGACAGCATAAGGCGGCGCTTGATCGAAGGGCGCTTCCCCAGCAGTGCGGTGAGTTCAATACCGGCACAAGGATTTGCGGAGACTAGTCGTCGTCCAGCTGCGTGCTTGAATAACATCTTGGCTGTGGTCAAAAGCATTCTTGATTCATTCCAAGGTGCGGCAACATGTTCGATTAGTTCCACTATATCCAATGGCGATATCTTTGATGCGATCAAGGAACCTAACCGATCCTCAACGCGCTTCAAGCTGCGACCGTACCCCTTCTGCGTACTGTCCCCTAACCCCGTCAGTATCTTCTCGCGATAGTCGTCGATGAGTTGGCGAACCGTCCAGTCTTTCATAGCCAGCGCCTTCACCTGACGCTTGTCGGCGGCAGGATCGCCAGCCCTATCAACCTCCGCACGCTTTTCTCTGGAAATCTTACGAGCTTCGGCTAAGCTTATGTCGGGGAAGTTCCCAATAGTCAGTTCTCGTGCACGTCCGCCGGTGCGATAACGCAGAACCCATGCGGCCGTTCCTGCTTTAGACAGCGTGAACGTCAAACCGCCGCCATCAGAACGTGCCAGGGGCAATTTCAATTCGGTAATCACATCGTTGTCAGCATCCCTGATTGAAGGTATGCCACCAGCTTTTACTGCCCTCAGCCAGTGCTGGAGCTGAAGAGTTTGCAGGCCTTCCGTCTTACGCTTACCACTTCTCATCGTCGTCCTTTTTGGTCGCTAGCTACACACTTAGCTACACATACTAACGACAACACTACTAGACGTCAATGCACCATCTCAGACGATAAATCTATAACAATCAAGCAGTTACGTATCGATCTAGGCGGCCTTAGATGTCCGTAGACATCGAAAAAATAGTACGATGTGATTTTGATGTAACCATGGACTTGCTGCCCGCGCACTGGCTTGCAACCTGGGCAGCCCTGAACCTGGCCCCGCCCGCCGGCCTGTGCGAGCAATTGCTGCGCGCGTGGGACGAACCCCAGCGCCATTACCACACGCTGCAACACCTCAACGAATGCCTGGCGCTGTTCGACACGCTGCGCGCGCACGCCGAGCAGCCTGCCGAGATCGAGCTGGCCCTGTGGTTCCATGACGCCATCTACGACGTGCAGGGCCACGATAACGAAGCACGCTCGGCGCACTGGGCCATTGACGCAATAAAGGCTGGCGGCGTCGATGCGGCCCGCTGCCAGCGCGTGCATGACCTGATCATGGCCACCTGCCACACCGCGCTGCCCGCCTCGCCGGATCAGGCTTTGCTGGTCGACATTGACCTGGCCATCCTGGGCGCACCCGCTGCGCGCTTTGCGGAATACACGCGGCAGATCAGCGCCGAATACGCATGGGTGCCGCCAGAGGTGTACGCCGTCAAGCGCCGCGCCGTGCTGCAGGGCTTTCTCGACCGCGAACACATCTACTCCACGCCGGTCGTCGCGCAGCGCTTTGAGCAGCGCGCCAGAGACAATCTGGCCAAGGCCATTTCATCGCTCTGAACAACGATCCATCAACAGGCAACAAGATTGATCCAGATCGATTGCAGCCTGCTTGACGAACGCGCCTGCAAACCTATTGAGAACCAGTCCATCCAAGCTGCATGATGCGCCGTTGCTG
>Ga0265780_10001143_pt1 | contig 38854 bp, 37 predicted proteins | sample P1T30metagenome_FD_192432 | JGI IMG/M metagenome (GOLD analysis project Ga0265780, IMG submission 192432) | Plant litter microbial communities from East Loma Ridge, Irvine, California - P1 T30 | ecosystem: Environmental > Terrestrial > Plant litter > Unclassified | place: USA: California...
CGCTTAACATGTGAACAGTTCTTCACATGTTAAGCATGAGCATCCCACACGACACCGACAACGCCGTCGACGAACTCGCCGACCTGTTCCACCTGCTGGGCGACCCGACGCGCCTGCGCATCGTGCTCGCCTGCCTGGCGCAGCCGACCGCGGTGGGCGACATCGCCGCCACCCTCAACCTGTCCAGTTCGCTGGTCAGCCATCACCTGCGCCTTCTGCGCGCGGCGCGCATCGTCAAGGCCGAACGCCAGGGCAAGCAGGTGTTCTACGCAGCCGCGGACGCCCACATCAGCGGCTTGCTTGCCAACATGTTCGAACACATCGCAGAACCAACCGGACCCGACGCATGAGCCAACACCACAATCACGATCATCACGACCATGACCACGGCCACGGTTTCGGTCATCACCACGCTCATGCCGCGCCGGCCGACGCCGGCCGCGCCTTCGTGCTGGCGATCGGCCTGAACACGGCCTTCGTCGTCATCGAATTCATCTACGGCTTCATCGCCAACTCGACCGCGCTGATGGCGGACGCCGGCCACAACCTGTCCGACGTGCTGGGCCTGATGCTGGCCTGGGGCGCGGCGCTGCTGGCCAAGAAATCGCCGACGCGGCGCTTCACCTACGGCCTGCGCGGCAGCTCGATCCTGGCGGCCTTGTTGAATGCCCTGCTGCTGATGGTGGCCTGCGGCGCCATCGCCTGGGAAGCGGTGCTGCGCTTTGCCCACCCGGAAGCCGTGGCCGGCACCACGGTGTCGATCGTGGCCGCCATCGGCGTGCTCATCAACGGTTTCTCGGCCTGGCTGTTCATGGCCGGCAGCAAGGACGACATCAACGTGCGCGGCGCCTACCTGCACATGGCGGCCGACGCCGGGCTGTCGCTGGGCGTGGTGATCGCGGGCCTGGTGGTGATGTATACCGGATGGAGCTGGCTCGACCCGGCGGTCAGCCTGGTGATCGTGGTGATCATCGTGGCCGGCACCTGGTCGCTGCTGAAGGAATCGGTGCTGATGTCGCTGGCGGGCGTGCCGGCCAACGTGGACGTGGGCAAGGTCAACGCTTACCTGGCGTCACAGCCGGGCGTGAGCGAAGTGCACGACGTCCACATCTGGCCGATGAGCACCACCGAGACCGCCCTGACTGCCCATCTGGTGATGCCGGGCGGCTATCCGGGCGACGCGGCCATCGACCACATCGTCGAACACCTGCGCGAAGATTTTTCGATCCATCACTGCACGCTGCAGGTCGAGCAGGGGACGACCAAGCACAGCGGGTGCATGCTGCAGGTAGCGCATGATCATGACCACGGTCACGACCATGGGCATGCCCATGCGGGGCATGCGCATTGAGCGATTATCCTGCCAGGTTCGCGAACAGCGCGGTACTCAGGTAGCGCTCGCCGAACGATGGAATGATGGTGACGATCAATTTGCCCGCATTTTCCGGCCGCTTGGCCACCTGCAGCGCCGCCCACAGCGCGGCGCCGGACGAGATGCCGACCAGCAGCCCCTCCTCGCGCGCGGCCGCGCGGGCGGTTTCAAAGGCGGCGTCGTTGCTGACGGTGATGACTTCGTCATAGGCGTGGGTGTTCAGCACCTCCGGCACGAAACCGGCGCCGATGCCCTGGATCGGGTGCGGACCCTTGGTGCCTTTCGACAGCATCGGCGAGGCTTCCGGCTCGACCGCGATGGCCTGGAACCCGGGTTTCCTCGCCTTGATCACTTCGGCCACGCCGGTGATGGTGCCGCCGGTGCCGACGCCGGCCACCAGGATGTCGACCTTGCCGTCGGTGTCGCGCCAGATTTCCTCGGCGGTGGTGCGGCGGTGCACCTCGGGGTTGGCGGGGTTGTTGAACTGCTGGGGCATGAAGCAGTTGGGGTCGCTTGCGACGATCTCCTCGGCGCGGCGGATCGCGCCCAGCATGCCTTCCGGGCCGGGCGTGAGCACCAGTTCGGCACCGTAGGCGCGCAGCAGCATGCGCCGCTCGTTGCTCATGGTTTCCGGCATGACGAGGCGGCAGCGGTAGCCGCGCGCCGCGCACACCATGGCCAGCGCGATGCCGGTATTGCCGCTGGTGGGTTCGACGATGATGGTATCCGGGCCGATCTTGCCGGCCTGCTCGGCGGCTTCGATCATCGCCCAGCCGATCCGGTCCTTCACGCTGTGGGCCGGATTGTAGAACTCGAGCTTGGCCACGATCTCGGCCACCGGGTCGGCACCCGCCCCCCGGGACAGGCGCCGTATCCTTACCAGCGGGGTATTGCCGATCAGTTCAGTGACGTCATTTGCAATGCGCATACACTCCCCCGCAGGTCGGATTGATTAGACTTATTTAACGTCCAGCAGTTCCACGTCGAAGATCAGGTCGGTATTCGGCGGAATCGAGCCGCCCGGGGCGCCGCGCGCGCCGTAGGCCAGCTGGCTCGGGATGATCAGGGTGCGCTTGCCGCCCACCTTCATGCCGGCGACGCCGTCGTCCCAGCCCTTGATGACCTGGCGTGCGCCCAGGCGGAAGTCGAGCGGCGTGCGGCCGGCGTCCAGCGAGGAGTCGAACTTGCGGCCGCGCTGGCGCGTGGCCAGCGGCTTGAAGAACCAGCCGGTGTAGTTGACCACGACGGTGGAACCGACCGTGGCTTCCTTGCCGGTGCCGGCCTTGACGTCGATGATCTGGATCTTGGGTTCCTGCGGCGCCTGGGCATCGGTGCTCTGCTCGGTGCTGCCCGGGGTGGCGGACGCGGCCTGGCCGGTGGCGGATGGGGTCGAGGAATCCTGGGCGCCGGCGGCGGTGGCTGCCAGCAGCAGGCCCAGGAAGGCGATACGACGGATCATGGTGCCTCTTTCACGAATCAGTGGAAACCGGGAACCCCCCAAAAAAAACCGTAGCGGGTTCCCAACTGATCCTATGATAACAAGGCGTCTTCGAGTTGCCCAGCCTCGTGTTCGGCGGGTGTCGGGACCGGGACAGGCGCCGCGGCGGGCACGACGGCTTGTGCATTCGCCTCTTCGGCCAGCTTGCGCAGCAAATGCCCGGCCGCAACCATGCCGAAGGTGGCGGTCACGACCATGCTCGAGCCGAAGCCGGCGCAATTCAGGCCGGTGATGCTGTTCGGATCGATGGCGCAGGCGTCGCCGGACTCCGGGTAGCGCAGCGGCTCCATCGAGAACACGGCGTCGATGTGGTACTTGTTCTTTTCGCCCTTGGCGAAGCCGTAATGCGCGCGCAGGACCTTGCGCACCTTCTTCAGCAGCGGTTCCTGCTCGGTGCGGGCCAGGTCGCGCACTTCGATCTTCGTCGGATCGAGCTGGCCGCCGGCGCCGCCGATCACGACCAGCGGAATCCGGCGCGCGCTGCAGTACGCGATCAGCGCGGCCTTGGCCTTGACGCTGTCGATGGCGTCCACGACGTAGTCGAATCTGTTGTCACCGATCATCTGCTCGAGGTTGTCCGGATCGATGAAATCCTCGACCAGCTCGACTTCGCAGTAGGGATTGATCAGGGCGATGCGCTGCTTGAGCGCCTCGATCTTCGGCATCCCGACCGTCGTCGACAGCGCCTGGATCTGGCGGTTGATGTTGGATTCGGCCACGTTGTCCAGGTCGATCAGGGTCAGGCGGCCGACCGCGCTGCGCGCCAGCGCCTCGACGATCCAGGAGCCGACGCCGCCGACGCCGATCACGCAAACGTGCGCCGCACGGAAGCGTTCCAGTGCACGCTCGCCGTAGAGTCGCGCGATGCCGCCGAAGCGGCGCCCGAAGTCGACCTCGTCATCGATGGCCGGCTGGAGAAAGGAAGTGGGAAGTGTCGTCATGATCCCGTCATTTTACCGGACGTGACCGCCCACCTTGCTCTAAAATAACTTTCAGTCAATCAAATTTTTCGCGTTCACTCACGTGCTCGCAACAGTCCCCATGAACTCGCCTCTTCCCGATACCGCTCCCGATTTCGACCAGCCGGTCGCCGTCCTGAAACATTGCCACGGCCGCATCCGCAAGCAGCTGGCGACCCTGGAAAAACTGCTCGCCCACCTGCCCCAGCACGGCGCCGACGAGCAGGCGCGCCAGGCGGCGCAGGCGGTGCTGAAGTACTTCGACAAGGCCGCCCACCTGCACCACGACGACGAGGAACAGGACCTGATCCCGATGCTGCACGCCGTCGCCCAGGGCGAGGACGCGGCCACCCTGCAGGCGCTGGCGCCGGTGATCCTGCAGGACCACAAGGACATGGACGCGATGTGGCAGGACCTGCACGAACAGCTGAGCCTGATTGCCGATGGCAGCGCGACCCAGCTGTCGAGCAGCACCGTGCAGCGTTTCACCCAGCGCTACCTGAATCACATGGAGCGCGAGGAGAACACCATGGCGCCGATGGCCGTGCGCCTGTTCAGCCCGGAGCAGATGCAACAGTTGGGCCTGGCAATGCGGCGCCGCCGCGGCATCGAATCGGATAACAATGGAGCGACCCCAGCCGCATGCGAACCGGCCACCAGCGCGATCGGCGACCGCGTGGCCGACCTGCGCAAGGATTACGGCCAGGCCAGCCTCGACGAAAGCGAAGTCGCCGACGACCCGATCGCGCAATTCACGCGCTGGTTCGAGGAAGCCTTGAAGGCCGAGGTGAACGAGCCGAACGCGATGAGCGTGGCGACCGTCGGCGCGGATGGGCGGCCGAGTTCGCGCATCGTGCTGGTCAAGCAGTTCGACGGGCGCGGTTTCACCTGGTACACGAATTACGATAGCCAGAAAGGCAAGCAGCTGGCCAGCAAACCTTTTGCAGCTCTGCTATTCTTTTGGAGTGAACTTGAACGGCAAGTACGGATCGAAGGAACTGTCGAGCACACGACTGCCGAGGAAAGCGACAAGTATTTCAACAGCCGGCCCCTGAAAAGCCGGTTGTCGGCGATTGCGTCCCGACAAAGCGCGCCCATCGCCAATCGCGCTGCTCTCGAGCATAACTACGAGGACGTCGCGCGGCAATACGGCGAATCGCCGTCCCGGCCATCGAACTGGGGCGGTTTTCGCCTGGTGCCGGAACGGATCGAGTTCTGGCAAGGGCGGCGTTCACGCTTCCATGACCGCATCGTGTACACGCGGCAGGAAGATGGCAGCTGGACGCGGCAACGATTGCAACCGTAAGCCGGTCTGCACGTGCAACCGGCATGAGCCGGAGGAATACGCGTGTTCGACCAGATCAAGCTGTCCGCCTGGACCGCAGGCATCCGTAGCAAATACAACCTCCCCTTGCGCGTGGAGCTGTGGAACGGGGAGCAGGTCGACCTGTCCTCCGACACACCGCGCGTCAAGATCCGTGTGCCGGGCCCGGGCGGGCTGCGCTATCTGCTGTCGCCCTCGCTCGACAGCCTAGGCGAGGCTTATGTGGAAGGCGCGCTCGAGATCGAGGGGCGCGCGGCGGACATGATCCAGATCGGCAGCACGCTGGCCCAATCCACAGGCAAGCCGGCGCGCACCAGCCGCGTCGCCAGCGCCGCACTGCGCCTGGTCGCCAACCACACGCGCGAAAAGGATGCGGAGGCGATCCGCTACCACTACGACGTCTCCAACGACTTCTACAGCCAGTTCCTCGACCCGGCCATGGTCTATTCCTGCGCCTACTTCGAGAACGGCGACGAAGACCTGGCCACGGCCCAGGCCAAGAAAATCGACCACATCCTGACCAAGATCGGCGTCCAGCCGGGCCACACCCTGCTCGACATCGGCTGCGGCTGGGGTGCGCTGGTGCTGCGCGCGGCGGGCAAGTTCGGGGCGCGCTGCGTCGGCGTCACCCTGTCCGAGAAACAGTGCGAGCTGGCACGCGAACGCGTGGCCCGGGCCGGCCTGCAGGACCGGATCGAGATCCGGTTGCAGGACTACCGCGACGTCGGCGGGACCTTCGAGCGCATCACCAGCGTCGGCATGTTCGAGCACGTGGGCATCGAGAACCTGGCGGACTACTTCGGCCGCATCAACCAGTTGCTGGCGCCGGACGGCGTGGTCATGAACCACGGCATCACGACGGCCGACATCGAACAGCGCGCCAGCCCCTACGGCGGCGGCGAGTTCATCGACCGCTACGTGTTCCCGCACGGCGAGCTGGCCCACCTCTCGACCGTGATCCGCACCATGCAGGAAGGCGGCCTCGAAGTGCGCGACGTCGAAAACCTGCGCCGCCACTACGCCCGCACCTGCGCGCTGTGGACCGAGAATTTCGAGCGCAACGCCGAGCACATCCGCAAGACCGCCGACCCCAAGACCTTCCGCATCTGGCACGTCTACCTGGCCGGCTGCGCGTATGCGTTTGCGCAGGACTGGATCAGCCTGTATCAGATCGTGTGCGGGAAGGCGGGGCAGGATCCGGCGCAGATGCCGTGGTCGCGGCGTTACATGTACACGTAAATACACGTAGCGCGTATGACATTGGCGGCTCGTAAACGTCGCCCCTGCGCAGGCAGGGGCCCAAGTTATTGGCAGACCACCGAACTTGGATCCCTGCCTTCGCAGGGACGACGTGCGAAAGCTGTCTCTTACTTTAAACGCTCCGTAAACGTCTTGCGGAACTTCGCCACCTTGGGCGCCACCACGAACGCGCAATAGCCCTGCAGCGGATGCTGGGCAAAGTAGTTCTGGTGGTAATCCTCGGCCTTGTACCAGGTCTCGGCCGGCAGCAGCTGGGTGACGATCGGCGCATCCCACACGCTGGCCATCTCGGCCATCACCTGGCGCGCCGTCTCTTCCTGTTCCGGCGAGGTGGTGAAGATCACCGAGCGGTACTGGGTGCCGACGTCGTTGCCCTGGCGGTTCAGCGTGGTCGGGTCGTGGATGGTGAAGAAGATCTGCAGGATGTCGCGGTAGCTGATCACGTTCGGATCGAATTCCAGGCGGATCACTTCCGCATGCCCGGTCGTGCCGGAACACACTTCCTCATAGGTCGGATCGGTGCTCTGGCCGCCCATGTAGCCGGACTCGACTCGGGTGACGCCGCGCGCCTCGAGATACACCGCTTCCGTACACCAGAAACACCCGCCGCCCAGGATGGCCACTTCGGTTGCCGATTGCTGGCTCATAGATTCACTCCTTGGCATATGTTGTTTTTCATGGCTTCACTGTAACCGAAAGTGCACGCCCGTGCAGGGCGGTGCCGAGCCGGCCCCGAGAGAACCGTGTCAGAGTGTTATTGGTGGCATAATGCGCGGATGAACACCAGCTCCCCCCGCGCCACCGAACGCGGCTTCGACTCCGCCCATTTTCGCCAGGCCCTGTCCCAGTTCGCCACCGGCGTGACCGTGATCACCACGCGCCTGGCCGACGGCAACTACCGCGGCCTGACCGCGAGTTCCTTCAATTCGGTCTCGCTGGAGCCGCCCCTGGTGCTGTGGAGCCTGTCCAACGGCGCCAACAGCCTGCCCATCTTCAGCGGCAACTCGCACTACGTGATCAACGTGCTGTCGGCCGGCCAGGAAGAACTGGCGCGCATGTTCTCGCGCCGCGGCACCAATCCCTTCGATACGGCCGAGTTCGAACTGTCGCGCACCGGCCAGCCGATCCTGAAGGGCGTCAGCGCCTGGTTCGAATGCCACAACCGCAGCCGTTATCCGGAAGGCGACCACGTGATCTTCGTGGGCGAAGTCGAGGACTGCGCGGTCAGGCCCCAGCCTGCCCTGCTGTTCCACGGCGGCCAGTTTGGGAGTACCGGGCCGCGCTAGGCCGGGCCGAGGCACAGCCGGTTCGGGGATTGCTGCATGACACGATGAATCAGCACCCGGGTCAGCCACCACAGGAAGCGGTGCCCCACCCTACCGAAGACCAGGGCGCCGAGCGGATGGTCGAATTCGGTGGGGTTTTAGTAGTAATACTGGAACTTAATCAAAGCTAAACCGTCTCATCCCATATGAGCACGGTGATATTGAACGAAGTCGTTCCTGAAGCCTTGGCAATGCCAAGCCTGCCCACTACTTGCGTTGCGTGTGTGCGATGCTGGTAGCACATCTGATACGGCTCGCCCCGAACAATGTGCAGCGCACCTATCTTGCGCGCGCCGCGGGTGTCGCGCGCTTTGCCTACAACTGGGCACTGACCGAGTGGGGGCTGCAGTACGCGGCGTTCAAGGTCGATCCCGCCTTGAAACAGCCGAACGAGGCAGCACTGCGGCGTCAGCTCAACAGTATCAAGCGCGCCCAGTTTCCCTGGATGCTCGACGTGACCAAGTGCGCACCGCAGATTGCGATCATGCAGCTGGGGCACGCCTTCGAGAATTTCTTTGCCCGGCGCGCACGTTATCCGACATTCCGGCGCAAGGGCATCGATGACCGCTTCGCCATCAGCAACGATCAATTCGAGGTCGATGGCCGGCGCATCCGTATTCCAAAGCTGGGCTGGGTACGGATGCGCGAAGCCCTGCGTTTTTCTGGCCGCATCGTCTCAGCCTCCTTGTCGCGCAAGGCCGACCACTGGTACGTCAGCATCACCGTCGACTGCCCGGACACTTCTCTGTCTCCTGCCGAAAACCAAGGCGTGGTCGGGGTGGACCTGGGCATTACCCATCTTGCCACGTTGTCGACGGGAGAAACCGTGGATGGGCCCAAGGCGCTGCGGCGTATGCTGGGCAGGGTGCGCAGGCTGTCGCGTGCCCTGGCGCGCAAGGTGAAAGGTTCAAGCAATCGGGCAAAGGCGAAGTTGACATTGGCAAGGTTGCACGAACGGGTCGCCAGCATGCGCCGCAATGGGCTACACCAGCTCACCACCAACCTGACACGGCGCTTTCACACGATTGGCATCGAAGACCTCAATGTCAGTGGCATGCTGCGCAATCATCGTCTGGCACGGGCGATCGCCGACATGGGGTTCGGCGAGCTGAGGCGCCAGCTCGAGTACAAGGCGGCGCGCCGCGGCGGTCGGATCGTCGTGGTCGATCGTTGGTATCCGAGCAGTAAAACGTGTGCTTGCTGTGGTCACGTGCTCGACGCGCTTGCGCTGAGGGAGCGTCGCTGGACATGTCCTGGTTGCGGCGAGTCGCACGACCGCGACGTGAACGCGGCCGTGAACATGATGCACATTGCGGCGAGTTCCGCCGTGACTGCCTGTGGAGGGGCAGGCTCTGGCTCTGCGCGCAAGTGCAAGGCGAAACCGGCCCCGGCGAAGCAGGAATCCGACAGCAAAGTTAACTATGGTTAGCTTTGTGTAAGTTCGGAAGAACGGCGGATGTCGCCATGACTGCCCCAGGTCTGCATGCCAATCTTCATGGGAGGTCCTCGATGATGGGAAGGCACCGCTACGATTGCCATTATGGAATTAATTTCGATAAAGATATAGAACAAAAGCGATATGCTTTTTCAGCCTCGTGCAAATATGAAAATGGCCGTCGCAGTTTGAAAAGAAGGGAGCCCAAGGGGTTTCTATAATGGCCAGCAAACAAACACCCTTGAGACAGGATTGCCATGACCCGTTCCGATTCGCCCCGCAAGGCCCAATTCCACTGGGATGACCCGCTGCTCCTGAACCAGCAACTGAGCGACGACGAACGCATGGTGCGTGACGCCGCCGCGGCCTACTGCCAGGACAAGCTGCAGCCGCGCATCCTGGAAGCCTTCCGCCACGAGCGCATGGACAGCTCGATCTTCCGCGAGATGGGCGAGCTGGGCCTGTTGGGTCCGACCATTCCCGAGCAGTACGGCGGCCCCGGCCTGAATTACGTCGCCTACGGCTTGATCGCGCGCGAAGTCGAGCGCGTCGATTCCGGCTACCGCTCGATGATGAGCGTGCAGTCGTCTCTGGTGATGGTGCCGATCCACGAGTTCGGCAACGAGGAAACGAAACAGAAATACCTGCCCAAGCTGGCCACCGGCGAATGGATCGGCTGCTTCGGCCTGACCGAGCCGAACCACGGTTCCGACCCGGCCTCGATGGTCACGCGCGCGCGCAAGGTCGAGGGCGGCTATTCCCTCTCCGGTTCCAAGATGTGGATCACGAATTCGCCGGTCGCCGACGTCTTCGTGGTCTGGGCCAAGGACGACGAAGGCGCGATCCGCGGCTTCGTGCTGGAAAAGGGCTGGAAGGGCCTGTCGGCACCGGCCATCCACGGCAAGTTCGGCCTGCGCGCCTCGGTCACCGGAGAAATCGTCATGGATGAGGTGTTCTGCCCGGAAGAAAACGCCTTCCCGGAGGTGCGCGGCTTGAAAGGTCCGTTCACCTGCCTGAACTCGGCGCGCTACGGCATCGCCTGGGGTGCGCTGGGTGCGGCCGAAAGCTGCTGGCACACCGCGCGCCAGTACACGATCGACCGCCAGCAATTCGGCAAGCCCCTGGCTGCCAATCAATTGGTCCAGAAGAAGCTGGCCGACATGCAGACCGAGATCACGCTCGGCCTGCAAGGCTGCCTGCGCCTGGGCCGCATGAAAGACGAAGGCACGGCCGCGGTCGAGATCACCTCGATCATGAAGCGCAATTCCTGCGGCAAGGCGCTGGACATCGCCCGCACCGCGCGCGACATGCTGGGCGGGAACGGCATTTCGGACGAGTTCGGCATCATCCGCCACATGGTCAACCTGGAAGTCGTCAACACCTATGAGGGAACGCACGACATCCATGCGCTGATCCTGGGACGGGCGCAGACCGGCATCGCGGCATTCTGATCTTTAGCGGGCCGGCACAAGGCGTTCACATGTCGTAATTGTTCTATATTAGTGAGAATGGCAAACTCACAATATCGGACATGAACGCCCCCGCCTCCCTGCGATCGCCGACTACCCGCCTCTACCAGCCGCGCGTGGAAACCGCGCCCTTCGTGCGCGCCTTCATCATGCGCGACACCCGCGCCTGTGCGCTGCAGGGAGCGCAGTTGCTCAACCGTTTCCCGGCCAGCGCGCATTGCGTCCTCACCTGGTTCCTGGAAGGCGAAGCCGAGCTGCTGTCGGACGCGGGCGGCCAGCAGGGCCTGGTGCTGTCGGGTTGCGTCGCCTGCGGATGCCAGGCCCAGCCGCTGGCCTCGCGCAACCGCGGTGACACCCATGTCTTCATGGCCATGTTCTATCCCGACGCCTTCCAGGCCCTGTTCGGCATCGACCTGGCACCGTTGCAGAACACTTTCCTGCCCGCACACGACATCCTGCCGCCACGCGGACGCGCACTGGTCGACGCCGTGGCCGCGGCGGCATCGCACGCCGAGCGCCAGGCGCTGGTCGAGCGCTGCGTCATGGAGCACGCGCAGCACCACACATTGCCGGCGTGGCTGCGCATCCGCCGCATGGGCAGCCGCATCACGCTCGGCATGGCCAGCAAAATGCTCGGCATCGGCCCGCGCCAGCTGCAGCGCCTGGCGGTGCGCGAGGCCGGCGCCAATCTGCAGACCCTGAACCGGCTGCGCCGCGGCGAGCGCAGCTTTCTCACCGCGCAGCGGCGCTACCTCAAGGGACAGCCGCTCGACTGGGCCGACCATGCGCTCGATTGCGACTATGCCGACCAGTCGCACATGGCGCGCGAATGCAAGGCCCAGACCGGACGCACGCCGGCCCGGCTGGCGCGTGACGTGGTGTGCGAGGAAGCCGACTGGGTCTACCGCCTGGACTTTGCCGATGACGACGATGCCCCGCCCTCGCGCTGCGCCTGAACCGAAAATAAAAAACCCGCCGAAGCGGGTCTTCATGGACTGCTTTGGAAAGCAGGCTCAGAACTTGTAGCCGACCGACAGGATGAACGAGTCCGGATCCAGCTTCATGTGCTGGGTCTGGTTGGTCGAGAAATGCACGTCGGTGCGCAGCTTGGTCTTGATGTAGGACGCGTTCAGGAACCACTTCTCGGTGACATTGAACTGGGCGCCGACCTGGCCGGACACGGTCCACTTGTCGTCGATCTTGAAGGTGGTCGGCACGCCGCCGCCCGGATTGGTCAGCGAGGTCATGCGGAACGAACCGGTTTCCTTCTGGAACATCGCGTAGGTCACGCCCAGGCCGACGTACGGGCGGAAACGCGCGTCCGGGCTGAAGAAGCGGTATTGCAGCAGGGCGATCGCCGGCAGTGCCTTGACCGAGCCCAGCTCGCCGCCGGCCTCGATCGCGCCGGCGCCGAAGATCTTGTGCTTGTACGGCGTGCCGATGGCGGTCTCGACCGAGATGTTGTCGGTCAGGCCGTAGGTGATGACGGCGATCGGCTGGGTATCCTTGCCGACGTCGCCGATCGAGTTCGGCAGTGCCGGCGCCGAGATCGCGCCGCTTTCGACGTCCGGCTTGAGCTGGTTGGCGCCCACCGACACGGTAAACTGGCCCTTCGATTGCGCCGCGGCGCTGCCTGCCACGGCCAGTGCGCCCGCCGCGACCAGCAGTTTCACGACGTTGGTACGAACTTTCATGTTATCTCCTGATTTCTTGTCGGTATGGCCCGTCCGCACGGACGGGCCTGTCGTGAATTAGATCCAGCCCTTGCCGCTCATCTGCAGCAGGATGTAGCGCGCGATCAGGGCGTACTCGAACGGGGTCGGGTGCACGCCGTCGGCGAACATGTAGTGGCTGACGTCACCGCTGATCAGGTTGTTCTTGTTGCAGACCAGCGAAGAACCGAGCGGGTTCTTGGCGGCGGTCAGGTCGCAGGCCGCGGTCTTGGTGTTGCTCAGGCCGTAAGGTGCCGGATTGATGGCCTGGTCGTGGCTGACGGTGGCCAGGTCGACGTACAGGACCTTGGCATCGTCGCCCAGGCCGGTCTTCAGCTGGCTGTTGAAGGTGGAGACCATGGTGGCGACCAGCTTCTGGGTGTCGGCCGACTCGGCCAGCACCGACGGTGCGATCGACACGTCCGGCAGGTTGTTCACCACCACATAGCCTGCGCCCTTGGCGAGGATCTGGTTCTTGACCAGCACGGCCAGTTCCGCGCCGGCCTGGCCCAGGGCCGCGACCAGTTCCGGGCTGTGGTCGCTCGAGTACTTCAGGCCGGCGGCGGTGGCGGCGGCACCGGCAGTCGCGCCGATCGTGGCCGCGTTGGCCTGAGCCGTCTTGCTGCCCGCCTGCACGGCGGCAGTGATCGCGGCCGTGATGATGGCCGTTGCATCGCCACCCTGGGCAGCCGCGGTCTGGGCCGCGGTGGCGATCGCCACCTGCGCGGTGGCCGGGTTGCTGGTGCCAGGTACCAGCTGCGTGACCAGGCTGGTGATCAGCGCGGTGCCGCCGGCGGTATTCGCATTTGCCTTGAGCTCGTTCAGCTGTTCGAGCACGTCATTGCCGCCAGCCATCACGATGACCAGCTCGGTGCCGCTGAACTTGCCGCCGCTGCGGGCCAGGTGGTTGGCGATCTGGGTCACGACCGGCACCGTGGTCAGGCCCGCCGTGAACGCGCCCGCCTTGACCAGCGCCTTGTTGCCCGGACCGACCGGGTTGGTCACGCGGGCGCCGCCCTGCGCATAGTTGAAGCAATTGGCGTTCATCTTGACCGGCACCGAGAAGTTCTGTGCGGGGTTCGAAGACGCGGTGCCCTCGAGGCCGGTCTGGGCGGCACACGGCGCCGGCAGGCCGAGCTGGGCCGCAAGCAGGGTCGTGTAGTTCTTGCCGGTCAGCTCAGGGCTGACGGAAGTGGCATCGCCGTTGATCGTGTAGGTGCCGCCACCCATGGCAGCGACTGCGCCGACGGCATAGGTGCCGACGTCGGACAGGCTGTCGCCGAAGGTCACTTGCTGGGTGAATTTGGTCTTGGGCGTCTGGTCGCCGGGACGCGGATCGGTACCGCCGCAGGCGGTCAGGACGGCCGCGGTCAGCAGCGCGAGCGCAAATGAGGTCTTACGCATTGTGTCTCCTAAATGAATTTTTCTATGAAACGAACGCCCGTGCTATTCGTATCTCGAAATACTATGCCAGTGTTCAGATCGCTTGTATAGCGAAAAGGTTTCCAGCACGTGCGTGCCACACAACAAGCTTTGCCGAGATAAATAGATGACCGGCAGTGCAGGCGATTATAGCAATGGCGCCCATCTTGTCCTACATCAACAAGCAATTACCACGTGGAAATAGTTGAGGTGTGGCGGCGATGCACAGGCCGCCACGCATGCAGCGTAAGCGCAGAGGGAACCCAGCGGTAATTACAGATCAATCGTTTTGTTGATCAGGCCGTGCACGATCCCGGTCGACCCGTGCGCCGCGCGGCGCAGGCGGTCGTTGACGCCCAGCCAGGCGCCATCCTGGGGCGGCGCTTCGACCAGGATCAGGTCGGCCTGCACGCCATCCATCGCGCGCAGCGCCGCGTACAGCGCATGGGCGAAACCGGCCGGGTTGGCCGGCAGCCACACGTCGGCATGCACCGCCGGGAAGGCCGAATAATGGATCAGCGCGACCTTGCGCCCGGCCTGTTGCAGGCGGGTCAAGGTGTTCATCAGCGTGGCGGTGTCCTGCATCGCCACCGGCGTATGCGGCGCGTAATGCGATTCCAGCGTGCCGGAAGCGCGCGGCGCCGCCGCATCAGGACGTGCCGGCACCTGGTCGATCACGGCGGCAATCGCCTCGGCATCGATGTGGCCGGGACGCAGCAGCACCGGGCCGTGGGTGGCCAGGCGCGACAGGTCGACGATGGTCGATTCGATGCCGACTTCGCTCTGGCCGCCGTCCAGCACCGCGATGCCGGCATCATCGCCGAACTCGTCGCGCACGTGCTGGGCCGTGGTCGGGCTGACGTGGCCGAATTTATTCGCCGATGGTGCCGCGACGCCGCCCTTGCCGCCCTTGAACGCCTGCAGCAGAGCAATCGCGACCGGATGCGAGGGGCAGCGGATGCCGACCGTATCCTGGCCACCGGACACAGCATCGGGGATATTGCTCGCGCGCTTGAGGATCATGGTCAGCGGGCCGGGCCAGAAGGCGTCGGCCAGCTGGTAGGCTTCGTGCGGGATGTCGGCGCACCAGTAATCGAGGCTGGCGCCGGGCGCCACGTGCACGATCACCGGGTGATCCTGCGGGCGGCCCTTGGCGGCATAGATGGCGGCGACGGCCGCCGGGTTCTCGGCGTCGGCGCCGAGGCCGTACACGGTCTCGGTCGGGAAGGCGACCAATTGACCGGCTTCCAGCGCGCGCGCCGCGGCGGCGATCTTTGGATCTTGCACGTCGGTCACAGTGCGATTCCCAGGATGGCGCAGGCGGCCTGCAATTGCTGCTGGGCCCCCTCGAGCGTTGGCGCGACGAAGGTCACGTGGCCCATCTTGCGGCCGCGGCGCGGGTCTTCCTTGCCGTACAGGTGCAGGTTGGCGCCTGGCAGCGCCAGCACCTGGTTCCAGGCCGGCTCACGCACAGCGTCTCCATCGAACCAGACGTCGCCCAGGATGTTCAGCATCACGGCCGGGGAATGCTGGCGGCAATCGCCCAGCGGCAGGCGCGCCATCGCCCTCACCTGCTGCGCGAACTGGCTGGTGACGCAGGCGTCGATCGTGTAGTGGCCGCTGTTGTGCGGACGCGGCGCCATCTCGTTGACGACCAGCGCACCGTCGGCCAGCACGAAGAACTCGATGCACAGCACGCCGACGTAGCCCAGTTCGGCGACGATGACGCGCGCCGCATCCTGGGCCTTCCGCGCACAGTCTGCCGACACGTTCGGTCCCGGCACGGTGGTCGTGAACAGGATGCCGTCGCGATGGACATTTTCGGCGATCGGATACACGCTGGATGCGCCGTCCGCGCCGCGCGCGGTGAGGACCGATACTTCATAGGCCAGCGGCAGCATCTTTTCCAGCAGGCAAGTCACCTGCCCCATGGATGCAAAGGCGGCGCGCACGTCCTCGCGCGAGCGCACCCGCACCTGGCCCTTGCCGTCGTAGCCCATGCGCACGGTTTTCAGGATGCCAGGCAGCAAGTCGTCGTCGATGGCGTCGATGTCCTCATCGGAGGCGATCACCTTGTGCGGCGCCGGCAGCACGCCGGATTTCGGCGCGCAATCGACAAAGAACTTTTTCTCAAGAATGCGGTCCTGGGCCACCGACACCCCATGCGCGCCGGGCGCCACGAACACGCGTTCGGCCAGGCGCGACAGGCTGCCGGCCGGGACGTTCTCGAATTCGGTGGTGACGGCGACGCATTGCGCGGCCAGCGCATCCAGGCCGGCGGCGTCTTCGTAGCCGGCCTCGACCAGGCGCTCGGCCACCTGCCCCGCCGGGCAGTCCGCGGACGGCTCCAGCACGGCGACGCGGTAACCCATGGCTTGCGCGGCCTGGGCGAACATGCGGCCGAGCTGGCCGCCGCCCATCACGCCCAGCCAGGTCGGCGGGTTGGCGGCGGGCAGGAAAACAGGATCACTCATCATGCGGAAGGAAGAATCATGGCCTTGGCGGCCGCGGTCTGCTGGGTGCGGAATTCGGCCAGTTTGGCAGCCAGGGCATCGTCGACGGTGGCGATGATGGCGATCGCGGTCAGCGCGGCATTCGCGGCGCCGGCTTCGCCGATGGCGAAGGTCGACACCGGCACGCCCTTCGGCATCTGCACGATCGACAGCAGCGAATCCTCGCCGCGCAGGTACTTCGAGGGCACCGGCACGCCCAGCACCGGCACGATGGTCTTGGCGGCCACCATGCCCGGCAGGTGGGCGGCACCGCCGGCACCGGCGATGATGGCGCGCAGGCCGCGCGCGCGGGCGCTTTCCGCATACGCGAACATCTCGTCCGGCATGCGGTGCGCCGAAATCACCTGCGCCTCATACGGCACGCCGAACTGCTTGAGCATGTTCACGGCGTGCTGCATCACGTCCCAGTCCGAGCTGGAGCCCATGATCACGCCGACCAGCGGCTTGTTCTGTTCGGACATCGTTCAGGCCTTCAGCTTGTCGCCGGTCAGGCGTTCGATGGCTTCGAAATACTTGGCCTGGGTCTTGTCGATCACGTCCTGCGGCAGGCTTGGGGCCGGCGGGGTCTTTTTCCACTCGGTCAGCGTTTCCAGGTAGTCGCGCACGAACTGTTTATCAAACGACGGCGGCGACATGTCCGGCGCGTACGAATCCGCCGGCCAGAAGCGCGACGAGTCCGCGGTCAGCACTTCGTCCATCAGGTGCAGCACGCCCTGGTCGTCCAGGCCGAATTCGAACTTGGTGTCGGCGATGATGATGCCGCGGGTGGCGGCGTAGTCGGCGGCTTCCTTGTACAGCTGGATACTGATGTCGCGCATCTTGTTGGCCAGCTCGCTGCCGATGCGCTGTTCCATGTCCTGGAAGCTGATGTTCTCGTCGTGCTCGCCCAGGTCGGCCTTGGCGGCCGGGGTGAACAGCGGCTCGGGCAGCTTGTCGGCCTGCTTCAGGCCGGCAGGCAGTTCGATGCCGCAGATGGCGCCGCTGGCCTGGTAATCCTTCCAGCCCGAACCGATGATGTAGCCGCGCACCACGGCTTCCACCAGGATCGGCTTCAGGCGCTTGGCGACCACGGCGCGGCCCTTGACCTGATCCACTTCCTCGGGCGCCACCACCGATTCCGGCGCAACGCCGGTCAGGTGGTTCGGCACGATGTGGCCGAGTTTCTCGAACCAGAAATCGCTCATCTGGTTCAGCACCATGCCCTTGCCCGGGATCGGTTCGTTCATGACGACGTCGAAGGCCGACAGGCGGTCGGTGGTGACGATCAGGATCTTGTCATCGCCGACGGCGTAGTTATCGCGGACCTTGCCGTGGCCGAGCAATGGCAGGGAGGAAATCGTGGATTGGTAGAGGCTTTTCATAGAGGGGGTGTCTTGACAAAGCGAAACCGGCGGATGGCCGCCGGTGGAGGGGGCAGGTTCTGGTGAACCTGTGCCAAAGCGATATTTTACGTCATTCCGGCGCAACTACCACCGTCGCCCCCGCGAAGGCGGGGGCCCAAGTTCGTGGCGTACAACGGAACTTGGATTCCCGCCTGCGCGGGAATGACGTTTTAAGGGCGCGGAATGGCTGTTACTGCACAACTGTGCTGTTACTGCACAACTGTGCTGCTACTGCGTGACCCAGTGAATTACTGGACGATCTGCGCCAGCTCACCCGCCTTGTAACGCTCAGCCATCTTATCCAGCGGAATCGGCTTGATCTTGGCCGCCATGCCTTCGCAGCCGAAGGAGATGTAACGTGCCTTGCAGATCAGCGTCGCGGCTTCGCGGGCCGGCTTCAGGTAGTCGCGCGGGTCGAACTTGGACGGGTTCTCGAACAGGTACTTGCGGATCGCGGCCGTCATCGCCAGGCGGATGTCGGTGTCGATGTTGACCTTGCGCACGCCGTACTTGATGCCTTCCTGGATCTCTTCGACCGGCACGCCGTAGGTTTCCTTCATGTCGCCGCCGAATTCGCGGATGATCGCCAGCAGCTCCTGCGGCACCGACGAGGAACCGTGCATCACCAGGTGGGTGTTCGGGATGCGCGCGTGGATTTCCTTGATGCGGTCGATGGCCAGGATGTCGCCGGTCGGCTTGCGCGTGAATTTATAGGCGCCGTGCGAGGTGCCGATGGCGATGGCCAGCGCGTCGCATTGGGTGCGGGCGACGAAGTCGGCGGCTTGCGCGACGTCGGTCAGCAGTTCTTCGCGGGTCATGGTGCGGTCCGCGCCGTGGCCGTCTTCCTTGTCGCCCTTCATGGTTTCCAGCGAACCGAGCACGCCCAGTTCGGCTTCGACGGTGACGCCGATCGAGTGCGCGAATTTGACGACTTCCTTCGACACTTCGACGTTGTACTCATACGATGCCACCGATTTGCCGTCGGCTTCCAGCGAACCGTCCATCATGACCGAGCTGAAACCCGAACGGATCGCGGCCATGCAGATGGCCGGCGACTGGCCGTGGTCCTGGTGCATGACGACCGGGATGTGCGGATAGGCTTCGACGGCGGCGTCGATCAGGTGGCGCAGGAAGGCTTCACCGGCATATTTGCGGGCGCCGGCCGAAGCCTGCATGATGACCGGGCTGCCGGTCTGGTCGGCGGCGGCCATGATGGCCTGCACCTGTTCCAGGTTGTTGACGTTGAATGCCGGCAGCGCATAGCCGTGTTCGGCGGCGTGGTCCAGCAGTTGACGCATTGATACGAGTGCCATGGTTTTGCTCCAATACAATTAAGAAACCGGTGTGCGGAACCTCACCCGTCATCGTCGCCCCCGCCCTAGCCGGGCGCCTTGGCGGGGGCCCAAGTTGCTAGCGTGTCGTCAGCTCAAGCAAAACTTGGGTCCCCGCCTTCGCGGGGACGACGAACTCCGTTACGAGGATTCCTTCAAAAAATTCTCTGCATCGCCCACGCGCACGATCTTGAGCGCATTGGTACCGCCGGCCTGCCCCATCGGCGAGCCCCAGGTCACAACGATCAGGTCGCCCTTGCGTACGACACCTTCGCGCATCAGCAGTTCCTCGGCCTTGCGCAGCACGGCGTGGCTGCCGCCTTCCTGCAGCAGGTGGAAGGCTTGCACGTTGCGGTAGAGCGAGGCCTTGCGCTGGGTCGTCTGCGACGGGGTCAGCGCGTAGATCGGGGTGTCGATCGAGTGGCGCGACATCCACAGCGCGGTCGAGCCCGACTCGGTCAGGGCCACGATCGCCTTCACGCGCAGGTGGTGGGCGGTGAACAGGGTGCCGTAGGCGATCGACTGGTCGATGCGGGTGAATTCGACGTTCAGGAAGTCGGCTTCGAGCAGCTTGTTGTATTCCGAACGCTCGGCTTCGACGCAGATCGCCGACATCATCTCGACGGTCTCGACCGGGTACTTGCCCGATGCGGTCTCGGCCGAGGTCATCACGGCGTCGGTGCCGTCCAGCACGGCGTTGGCCACGTCCGAGACTTCGGCGCGGGTCGGCACGGCGTTGACGATCATCGATTCCATCATCTGGGTCGCGGTGATCGCCAGCTTGCGCGATTCGCGCGCCATGCGGATCATGCGCTTCTGCAGCGCCGGCACGGCGGCGTTGCCGACTTCCACGGCCAGGTCGCCGCGGGCCACCATGATGCCGTCGGACGCGTCCAGGATCTCCTGCAGCACCGGGATCGCCTCGGCGCGCTCGATCTTGGCGATCATCATCGGCTTGTGGTTGAACGGTTCGCCGGCGATGTTGGCCAACTGGCGCGCCATTTCCATGTCGGTGGCGTTCTTCGGGAAGGAGATGGCGAGGTAGTCGGCCTGGAAGCTCATCGCGGTCTTGATGTCTTCCATGTCCTTCGAGGTCAGCGCCGGCGCGGTCAGGCCGCCCCCCTGGCGGTTGATGCCCTTGTTGTTCGACAATTCGCCGCCGACCCGGGTCGTGGTGTGGATCTCGCTGCCGACCACCTTGTCGACGACCAGCACGATCAGGCCGTCGTTCAGCAGCAGCCTGTCGCCCGGCTTGACGTCGCGCGGCAGGGCCTTGTAGTCGAGGCCGACACGGTCCTGGTTGCCCAGCTCGCCGTTCTCGCCCCACTTCGCATCCAGGATGAACGGGTCACCATTGTTCAGGAAAATCTTGCCTTCCTCGAACTTGCCGACGCGGATCTTCGGACCCTGCATGTCGGCCATGATGGCCACTTCACGGCCACATTCGGCGGCGGCGCGGCGTACCAGGGCAGCGCGGTCGATATGGTCCTGCGCCTTGCCGTGCGAAAAATTCAACCGCACGACGTCGACGCCGGCGCGGATCATTTTGACGAGAATATCGAAGTCGGTCGACGCCGGGCCGATGGTAGCTACGATCTTGGTGCCACGGTACATGGATTGTCCTTGAACTCAAAAAAAGCGCAGCCTTGATGGGGCTGCGCTGGGTCTCACTGGGCTTGTTGTGCGCTGCGTTGCAGCAGGATCTCGACTGCCGGCAGCGTCTTGCCTTCGAGGAACTCGAGGAAGGCGCCGCCGCCGGTGGAGATATAGCCGATCTTGTCGGCAATATTGTATTTTGCGATCGCAGCCAGGGTGTCGCCGCCGCCGGCGATCGAGAAGCCGTTGGACTGCGCGATGGCGTTGGCCAGGGTCTTGGTGCCTTCGGCGAACTGGTCGAATTCGAACACGCCGACCGGGCCGTTCCAGACGATGGTGCCGGCTTGCGCGATCTGGGCCGCCAGGGTGGCCGCGGTCTGCGGGCCGATGTCCAGGATCATGTCGTCGTCCGCCACGTCGGCCACCAGCTTGACGGTGGCCTCGGCCGTCGGCGAGAACGCCTTGGCGCAGACCACGTCGACCGGGATCGGCACCTGCGCGCCGCGCGCCGCCATCTTGTCGATGATGGCCTTGGCTTCATTCACCAAGTCGGCTTCCATCAGCGACTTGCCGACGTTCAGGCCGACCGCCTTCATGAAGGTGTTGGCGATGCCGCCGCCGACGATCAAATTGTCGACCTTGTCCGCCAGGCTCTGCAGGATGGTCAGCTTGCTCGAGACCTTCGAGCCGGCGACGATGGCCAGCAGCGGACGCTGCGGCGCGCCCAGCGCTTTACCGAGCGCATCCAGCTCGGCGGCCAGCAGCGGACCGGCGGCGACCACGGGCGCGAACTTCGCGATGCCGTGGGTGGTCGCTTCGGCGCGGTGGGCGGTGCCGAAGGCGTCGTTGACGTAGACGTCGCACAGCTTGGCCATCTTCTGGGCCAGCGCGTCGTCGTTTTTCTTTTCGCCCTTGTTGACGCGGCAGTTTTCCAGCAGCACGACCTGGCCGACCAGGACATCGACGCCATCGACCCAGTCCTGCTTCAGTTCGACCGGCTGGCCCAGCAGCTCGGACAAGCGCTTGGCGACCGGCGCCAGGCTGTCGGCAGGCTGGAACTGGCCCTCGGTCGGGCGGCCCAGGTGCGAGGTCACCATCACGGCGGCGCCGGCCTCGAGGGCGGCGCGGATCGCGGGCACCGAAGCGCGGATGCGCGTGTCTTCGGTGATGTTGCCGGCGTCATCCTGCGGCACGTTCAGGTCGGCGCGGATGAAGACGCGCTTGCCTTTCAGCGCGCCCTGGTCGATCAAGTCATGCAAGCGGGTGAAATTGAGAACGGCCATTGTGATCTGGAAATCCGAGGTTTGAAAAAACGTTATTCTACCTTAGAGGGTGTACTCGAAAACATGAGAAACACGCAACAGGGTGAACACCACCATCCCGAAGACAATGGTCTGCAACATATTACGCCGCCATAGATAGAAAGCGAGGGCGGACAAGCCTCCCAGAAGCTTGGGGTTGCTAATTCCCAGCTGCAATTCTCCGTGTGAACCAAGCACCAGGTCCGGCCCGATCACGGCCGCCAGCGCGCAAGCCGGCGCATATCTGAGCATTTCCTGGACGCGCGGCGGGATCGTCACGCGGTGGCCGATCAGCCAGAACGCGCTGCGCGTGCACGCCGTCGCCACGCCCAGCACGCCGATGACGACCCAGATTTCCCAATCAGCCATGCTTCACCTTGCGGCGGTTAAACGTTTCCTCGAAGAACATCGCGCTGCCCATGCCGACCAGCACCGCCGCCAGCAGCCCCAATTTATAGGGCAGCGCATGCGCCAGCACCGCCACCACGGCGGCCACCAGCACGCCGCACAGCGCGGCGCTGTTGATGATCAGGGGAACCATGATGCACAGGATGGCGAGGGTGCCGGCAAAGCCCAGCTGCCACTCGGCCGGAATCGTGCTGCCCAGGAAGATGCCGATCAGCGAGCCGATCTGCCAGGCCGACCAGTTCGGCACCAGCAAGCCTCTCAGGAAGGACAGCTTGCCCGGCACCGGCCCCGGCGTCGGCTCTGGATAGCGCTGCAGAAAGAGCGCAATCGACACGTCGCCGGAGATATAGCCGTAGAAGAAACGCTGGCGCAGCGGCAGGTGCGCGAAGTGCGGACCGAGCAAGGCGGAAAAGATCACGAAGCGCAGGTTGACCACCAGCGCGGTGGCGAAGATCACCCAGACCGGCGCCCCGGCCGCGATCAGGGGCAGCGAAGCAAGCTGGGCCGAGCCGGCAAAGGCCACCAGCGTCATCGCACTGGCCTGCCACACGCTCAGGCCGCTCTTGACCATGGCGACGCCGACCACCATGCCCCAGGCGGCGATGCCGAACAGGGTCGGCAAACCGGTGCGGACACCGTCGCGCCAGGCTTCACGTTCGAATTGTTCGCTGCCGATGTCCTGTGCCGGCGTCATGTCGCATTCCTGCAACAATGACAAGGGTGCGGCGCGGCGGACGGGGTACGCTTGGACATCAGGGGGCACCAGCTCAACGATATTAAGTTGGCATATTCTACCGGCACCATTCCGGCATGCAGCATGAATCCGTTAGAATCGTGGTTTTCATTGACACGCTCACGGAGAATTCACCAATGAACGCGAAGACCATCCCTGTGGTGGAACTGGAAGCCAAGGACCTGCCGGCCTACTGCCCGAACCCGGCCATGCCGCTGTGGTCGTCCCACCCGCGCGTCTTCCTCGACTTCGATCACGACGGCAACGCCAAGTGCCCCTACTGCGGCACCCAGTACCGCCTGCCGCCGGGCACCGTCGTCGGCCACTGATCCTTCCATGGCCGGTTACCGCGCGCCCGCCTGGCTGCCCGGCGGGCACCTGCAGACGATCTACCCGGCCACCTGCATCAAGAAACCCGCGGTCGCGTTCCGGCGCGAACGCTGGGACACGCCCTGCGGACAGGATTTCATCGACGTCGACCTGGTCGATGGCGCATCTGCGGATGTACCCTGCGTCATGCTGTTTCATGGCCTGGAAGGTTCCTCGAATAGCCACTATGCGCGCGCCTTGATGGCGGCGGTGCAGGCGCGTGGCTGGCACGGCGCCATCCCGCACTTCCGCGGCTGCTCCGGCGAAGCCAACCTGGCGCCGCGCTTCTACCACTCGGGCGACGCCGAGGAACTCGACTGGATCATCCGTCGCCTGCGTCCGCGTTATGCCGGTCCCTTCTACGTGGCCGGCGTTTCGCTCGGCGGCAACGCGCTGCTGCGCTGGCTCGGCGAGCAGGGGCATGGCGCGGAAATCGTCGACGCCGCCGCCGCCATCTCCGCCCCGCTCGACCTGGCGGCCGGCGGCGCGGCCCTGTCGCGCGGCATGAACCGCATCTACACGCGCATGTTCCTGGAGACGCTGAAACCCAAGGCGCTGGCCAAGCTGGAGCGTTTCCCGGGCCTGTTCGACCGCGCGCAACTGCTGGCCGCCACCGATTTGTACAGCTTCGACAACGTCGTCACCGCGCCCCTGCACGGCTACCGCGACACCGACGACTACTGGCACCGCGCCAGCGCCAGGCACGTGCTGAACGACATCACGGTGCCGACGCTGGTCCTGAACGCGCGCAACGACCCCTTCCTGCCGGGACGGCACCTGCCCACCAGCGCCTCGTTCGCCGTGACCCTGGAGTATCCGGACACCGGCGGCCACGTCGGCTTCCCGACCGGTCCCTTCCCCGGCCGCATCGACTGGCTGGCGCGGCGCATCCTCGGCTTCTTCGATGCGCGCGCCGGGACGCAGCCGCCTGTGTCAAGCTGGCAGCATGGATGACATCGTAAAACAGGCAATGGCCAAATGGCCGAACGTGCCGCACTGCTATGGCTGGCTGGCACTGGACGCGCGCGGCACCTGGCGCATGCGCGACGAAGCGGCCCAGCGCGCCGAATCGCTGGGCGACAAGCTCACCAATGCGGCGCTGGTTGGTTTCATCAACCGCAATTATTCAAGCGATGAGCGCGGGTGCTGGTATTTCCAGAACGGGCCGCAGCGCGTCTACGTGAATCTCGAAGCGACGCCCTTCATTGCGCGCACCGATCCACAGCAGGGGCTGGTCGTGCAGACCGGGCAGGCGTTGGCGTCGATCGAACAGGTGGTCATGACCGCGGCCGGCGCTTTGATCCTGCTCAGCGGCAAGGTGGTGGCTCAGCTGGATGACCGCGATATGGCCCAGCTGCTGCAGGCGATGACGCTGGACGGCCAGCCGGTGGCGGACGAGGCCTTGTTGGCCTGGCTGGCGGGAGGCACTGGCCAGCTGACCCTGCGCTGGCAGGGCCAACAATTGGCGGTGGAACGGGTGGAAGAGGATGACTTGCCGCAGCGTTTCGGCTTCGTGCGGCGACCTGATCAGTTGGCCGCCGCGAAATAATCTTTCATCTGCGGCACGTTAGTGAAAGATTATTTCACTGCAGCTTGCGCCGCTGGAAAGGATCGTCCGGCCAGTCGGACAGCCGGCGCTTGCGGACATCCATCGGATCCATCGGATCCTTGTCCTTGGCATCCTTGCTGTCCTTGAGCGCATCTGGTCCGCTCTCGATCTTGAAGCGCGGACCGTTCCTCTCAGCAAAGCTCTCCCGCTCCTTCTTGTCCTTCTTCTCTTCCTTCACTTTCTCGTTCAATTCGCGTTCGCGCGCATCGATAACGGCCTGGTCATAGAAGGACACGTCATTCGCCTTGCGCGCCATGTCCAGCTGGTCGACGGCGGCCGGCGTGGCGCCGGTCAGCACATAGGATTCGGCCAGCGCCATGTGCTGCAGCGCGATCTTGCCCTGCGCCGCATAAGTCTTGGCGAGCTGGTTGTACAGCTTGGGCTCCTCGCGGTACTGCTGCACCTGGTCGCGCAGGAACTGCGCCGCCTTCTCCAGCTGGCCGGCGCTGATCATCGCCTCGGCATACTGGCGCGCCAGCGCGCGCGACAGCGGGAACTTCTGGTGCGCCTGCTCGGCTTCCTTCACCGCCTGCGCCATGACCTCGGCCGGCTGGCCGGGCGCCGTCTTGATCTCGATGTCCATACCGGCGAACATCGCCGACCCGTCGGAACCGGGACGCTCGGCGGACAGCACGCCGGGCTTCGGCTGCATCGAGCCGCGCGCCTTGTCGAGCCAGGTCTGGGCCGCCTTCAGGTCGCCCTGCTTCAGTGACAGGTAAGCCATGCCGTACATGCCGGCGGTCTGGTGCTGGGTATTCTGCTCGGCCATCTGGGCTTCGAAGGCGGCGCGCGCCTCGTCGCGGCCCTTCTGGCTCTCGTCCTGCAGCACGCGCGCACGGGCGCGCACCAGGTGGAAGTCGATGCTGTCGGGCCGGATCCGCCCGGGCTTGGGCGCCTCCCGGATGCGCGACTGGATGTCGGCGATACGCTCGCCGGTCAGCGGGTGGCTGCTGAGCCAGGCCGGCGCCTCGCCGTAAAGCCGCGTCGTGCTCTGCAGGCGCTTGAAGAAGGCCACCATGCCGGTGGTGTCGTAGCCGGCCGCGCGCATGGTCTGGAAGCCGACGCGGTCGGCCTCGCGCTCGGCGTCGCGGCTGAAGTTCAGCTGGCGCTGGATGGCCAGGCCCTGCCCGCCCATCATGACGCCCATCGCCGCGTCCGCCCCGCCGCCGGCCTTGCCGACCAGCGCCGCCAGGATCAGCGCCGCCAGCGGCAGCAGCGCATCCTGCTTCTGCTGCCCCAGCATGCGCGCGATATGGCGCTGCGACACGTGCCCGATCTCGTGCGACAGCACCGAGGCCAGCTCGGACTCGCTCTGGGCCGCGATCAGGAGCTGCGAGTGCACGGCGATGAAGCCGCCGGGCAGCGCGAAGGCATTGATCATCGGGTCGCGCACGGCGAAGAAGAAGAAATCGGCATTCGTCTCGCCGCGCGCCCCGGGCGAGGCCGCGACCAGGTTCTCGCCGAAATTGTTCAGGAACTCGAGGATCGCATCGTCATCCAGGTAATCGCGGTCGCGCCGGATGTCGTTCATGATCTCCTCGCCCAGGCGCCGCTCGAGCACCGGCGACAGGTCCGCTCGCGCGGCGTCGCCAAGCGTCGGCAGGCCGACCGTGTCGGTGGGACGCAGGACGGGCGTGGTCGGCGTGGTCGGTGCCGCCAGGGCGAAAGCGCCGGCCGTGCACAGGCAGGCGGCCGTCAGCAGCCGCCGCAGGTGCAGGCAACGTCGTGAGGAAAGCGGCAACATGGCTGGAATCGGGTTCGGTTTCACGGTGATATCATACCTCCATCCCGGCCCGATTGACTGTCGGGCCGACTTTTTGTTACCGCATCCAGACAGCTTCCCCATCATGACCGACTCCACGTCTCCCCTCACCCACTTCGACGCCACCGGCCAGGCCCATATGGTCGACGTCGGCGCCAAGAACGATACCCACCGCATCGCGGTTGCGGCCGGCACCATCCGCATGAAGCCGGAAACCCTGGCGCTCATCATTTCGGGTACGGCCAGGAAGGGCGACGTGCTTGGCATCGCACGCATCGCGGCGATCATGGGGGCGAAACGGACCAGCGACCTGGTGCCGCTGTGCCATCCGCTGCCGATTACGCGGGTGGCGGTGGATTTCGAGGTGGACGCTGCTAATAATAGTGTTCACTGCCGGGCGCAGGTTGAGACGGTCGGCAAGACCGGGGTCGAGATGGAGGCGCTGACCGCGGTGCAGGTGGGCTTGCTGACTATTTATGATATGTGCAAGGCGGCCGATCGCGGGATGGTGATGACAAATGTGCGGGTGCTGGAGAAGCATGGGGGGAAGAGCGGGGATTGGACGGCGGATGTTGATAAGTGATTGATCTGCTTGAGAAATCCCCCTCTTCCGCCCTGATAGCCGTCTGATCCAACCGGCCAGCTGAATCGCCATCTCATCCGCTATTAGCCGTTGTAAGCGAACGTGGCGCCCCCTTCATCGTTGCGGGCCTGGGAGCCGACGCTGCCCCCTTCGTTCTTCACCTGTACGCCGCTCCAGGCGAGGAAGAACGCAAGATGATTGGTGCTCGCACTAAAGAAATTCCTTCATCTGATCAATTGAGATGATGTCGTCAACTATATGCTGTAGTTGATGGTGCAATAGAGCTACGCCCGGCTATGCGTTAAATTGCCTATTCAATCCTGATAGTTTCGTCCTGCTGCCCGTTTGTCAGCACAGGCGATTCCCAAAATTTCTTTGAAAAATTCTGCTCTAGTAAACTGCCCTTGATCCGTCTCCCCAGTTCTGCTGACCTCTACCAAAGTTGTGTCAACGTATTTAAGCAAGAATCCTCGTTCAATTTTTTTCAACGGAGGAACACATGGCTGTAGACGCTTATCTTCAGATCGAGGGCATCAAGGGCGAATCCATGGACTCGGCACACAAGGACTGGATTGAGTGCCTTGACGTACATTTCGGCATCGACCAGCCACGCAGTCCTGTGGCTTCCACCGCAGGCGGTCATACGTCGGCTCGCGCCGAGTTCGATGACATCGTTGTATCCAAGCTGGCGGACCTGTCTACGCCGCTCCTGTTGCAACATTGCGCAATGGGTAAAACGATCCCCAAGGCCAAATTCGAAATGTTCCGCGCCGATGGCAACGGCGAGCGGGTCAAGTACTTTGAAATCGTTCTGGAAAACGTGCTCATCGGTTCGGTAAAACCGGGCCTGACGCCAACAGGCGGTATGCAAGAACACTTCCAACTGAAATTTAGCAAGGTGACATGGAAGTATACAGCCCAAAAGATTTCTGGTGGTGCTGGTGGATCGACTGCGGGAGGCTGGTGCCTGAGTACGAATAAAGTAGTTGCGTAACATCGTTCAGCTTGGAGGCGACGATGTCCGACTTCTACAAGTATTTCAAAGAAAACATGGAAGCTTTGGGGCTTCCCGTACCACCGGAAAGCCTTTATGGAACGCAGGCGCTCGCCATCTCGACAATAAGCGTTATTCTTGGCTATATTGACAAGTTCGGGACTAAAGTGACTGTGCGGGAGATGATAGGTGCAGCTACTAGACTGGAGCAACTGTCCGTAGCCGGTGCCTTGGGAGCTGCATTCTATGCGGGGGCAGTAATCGGCAGCCTTGCAGTTGCGACGGGCCGAACACCAGGCGGTGGAACGTCGATAGCGGATGTTCTGTTTGAGGCTTCAAGGTCAGGATTCAAACGACCGTGGCTCACGTCCATGCTCCACCGACGACCGGGTATCTATGACCCAAGCGTATCAGGGCGCGGGTACATTAAGCTCTACGAGAACTTCAAATGAAAGACTCTCTATTGTTGCTTGCTACGGGTCTTGGAGTCTCCTTGATCGCTTGGGCGTTCTGGCACTACCTCGGGAACGATGCTTTTAGCACGCTCACTACTATCGTTCTTGTTGGCGTAGTGGCTGATAACTTTCGACTTCGCCGCCAGTTGCGTGAGAGGCGGGAATGACGTGCGGGTGATGTGACAAAACGACCCGGTTAATAGCCGGGTCTGGCCCGAATACAAGGGCATGACATCGCGTCCATTCGGGCAGCCGCGACGTCGGCTTCTTCGTCGGCCAGCGCTGGATGGACCGGGCGCGCGGCCTGGGCCATCCGGACTGGCTCCGCTCATGCAGCCACGGTGCCGGACGCAGCGTGCGGCGCCAGCAGGTGCGGCGCATGGCCGGCGCGCCGTCCGACGGCGGCTGGCAATGCGTGACGCTGCGCGAGGAGCGCCGCATCGAGGAGGCGCCGACCGCCTACAAGCCCATCGGTCCGGTGCTCGCGACCCAGGAACAGGCAGGATTGATCGAAGCGATGGCACGCTTGAAACCCTGGCTGACGTTCAAAGCCTGAAACAGAGGACAATACGTCGCGAAAACGGCGTATTGTGCGCATGCCCTAGAATAGGGCATCTGTGGTGGAGGACAGGCAATGGACTCACCCTTGAAACCAGGCAAACGAAACATCGTCGTCATCGGCGCCTCCGCAGGCGGCATCGAAGCGCTGAAACGCCTGTTCGCCAGGCTGCCCCCGGATTCCTCGGCCAGCTTTTTTGTCGTGCAACACCTGTCGGCCAGTTACGCGAGCCAGCTCGATCGCATCCTGCAATCGGCCACGGCGATGCCGGTGGTGTTCGCCTTCGACCGGCAACCGATCATGCCCGATACGGTCTACCTGGCCAGTCCGGACCGGCATATGGTGATCGAGGACCAGCACCTGCGCATCACCCGCGGCCCCCGCGAAAACCGCGCACGCCCGGCGATCGACGTGCTGTTCCGTTCGGCGGCGCTGGCGTTCGGGCCGCGCGTCATCGGCGTGGTCCTGACCGGCAGCCTCGATGACGGTACCGCCGGCCTCTGGCAGATCAAGGACCAGCAAGGCCTGGCGTTCGTGCAAGATCCTGACGACGCGTTTCACCGCTCCATGCCGCAAAGCGCGATCGAGCACGTGGAGACCGATTTTGTCGGCGCACTCGACCGTCTGGCCGACAAGATCACGTGGCAGGTCGGGCAAGACCTGCCCCTGCCTGCGGAAAAGCCGCCGCGGCCTGACCAGCGCATCGAAAACCGGGTCGCCCTTGGGGAGAATGGCATGCAAGCCGGCGTGATGGAACTCGGAAAACCGTCGAAGTACAGCTGTCCGGAATGCAGCGGCGTGCTGATCCAGGTCGAGGAAGGCCGGATCGTGCGCTTCCGCTGCCATACCGGACATGCCTATTCGATCCAGTCGCTCCTGACCGACGTCAACGACACGGTCGATACCAGTCTCTGGTCGACGGTGCGGGCCATCGAGGAGCGCATCCTCATCCTGCAGCAACTTGCCGACATCGCCGACCGGGAGGGCTATCCCGACAAGGCGGCCCGGCTGCGCGCCAAGGCGGCCATGGCGGAGCAGAAATGCCAGCCGCTGCGGGACCTCGTGCTCGACACCGACTTCTTCGCCTCGGACTAGGCGCCGGCGCGGCAGGCTGAGTGTGGCAGATTCAGCGCGGCAGGTTCAGCGCGCGGCGGGCCGCATGCTGCCCATCCACGCCTGCGTGAACGCCTGCCCCATCAATCCGACCGCCTTCTGGTTGGCATCGACGAAGCGCTCCATCGACTTCTGCTGCTGCGACATCGCATTCCTGGCCAGCGCATCCGCGCAAGCCTGCGAGGCGTTGATGAAGGCGCGCAGCGTGTGCTCCTGGATGATGCCGGCCGAACTGGTGATCCATTGCTGGGCGCTGGATTGCATGGCGTCGCGGTAGACGTTGGCGATGCCGGCCCAGGCATCGAACATCGGCGTCGGTACGACGGGGCTGAAAGTCACCTGCGGGAATGCGTTTGCGTTCATCTCGTTCTCCTGATACGTCAATCGATCGGATAATCCACGTTTGTGCGGCGCAGCATCGAGTGTACTCCTGAGTTCACGCAGAACGGCAGGAAAATCGAGCGCTGTAATCCAGATCAATTCGACACGCCAGGCCGTGAAGAGATTCCCATGGCCACGAGAGGACGCATGAGCGATTAAAAAATCGCAAAGTTGTCATTTCGCCTAACTGATGAATTACCAGATTGTCAAAACAAATCGTTAAGTTTTGCAAATTCCGTTGTGTGCGCACATCGATTTTTTGAATCTCGGCTATACTCAGCTCCGATAAATTTCCTTAAATAAACTATTATTTACTAAAATCAACATTTTTTGACGACCCATCCGGGTCGGCTGCCTGGAGAATAACAATGCTGCGCAACATGAAGGTCGGCACCCGACTGATCCTGAGCTTCCTCGCCGTCGCCCTGCTGGGCGCCCTCGTGGCCGGCATCGGGATCTACAACATGGACCAGATGAACGATCGCGCCCGGCGCCTGTACGACAACGAGTTGCTCGGCCTGTCGTACACCAAGGACGCCAACATCAATCTCATCTACATCAACCGCGCCATCCGCGGTGCGATGATTGCCGCCACCGAAAAGCGCCGCGATACCTCGCTGGCCAATCTCGACATCTATCGCAAGGCGGTGCGCGACAACCTGGACAAGGCGAAACCGCTGATCACCAGCGACGAGGGCAAGCGCGTCTTCGCGGAACTCGACAGTGAACTGCGCAACTACGACGGCGTGATCGACGAGCAGGTGCGCAAGACCCGGGCCGAGCCCCTGCTCGAGCAGCGCGATTCGGTCGGCTACATGTTCGACACCTTCATGCCGCGTTCGAACGTGATCGACGACAAGATGACGCAACTGGCCAAGCTCAAGGAAGAAAGCGCGCGCCAGGTCAACCAGGAAAACCGCGACGCCTATACCGGCAGCCGCGGCCTGATGCTGGCGCTGGTGCTGGGCGCGCTGGCGATCGGCGCCGGCCTGGGCGCCTTGATCACGCGCAGCCTGACGCGCCAGTTGGGTGGCGAGCCGGCGTATGCAGCGCAAGTCGCCGCCCGCATCGCCGCCGGCGACCTGGCCACCCACGTCGAACTGCGCAGCGGCGATACCGGCAGCCTGCTGTTCGCGATGAAAACCATGCGCGACAAGCTGGCCGGCATCGTCACCCAGGTGCGCGGCGGCACCGACGCCATCGCCTCGGCCTCGAGCCAGATCGCGGCCGGCAACCTCGACCTGTCTTCGCGCACCGAGGAGCAGGCCAGCTCGCTGGAAGAAACGGCGTCGTCGATGGAAGAGCTGACCTCGACCGTGAAGCAGAACGCCGACAATGCGCGCCAGGCCAACGCGCTGGCGATGACGGCGTCCGAGGTCGCCACCAAAGGCGGCGCCGTGGTGGCGCAGGTGGTCGAGACCATGGGTTCGATCAAGACTTCGTCGTCGAAAGTGGTCGAGATCATCGCCGTGATCGACGGCATCGCCTTCCAGACCAATATCCTGGCGCTGAACGCCGCCGTCGAAGCGGCACGGGCCGGCGAGCAGGGCCGCGGCTTCGCGGTCGTGGCCGGCGAAGTGCGCACCCTGGCCCAGCGTTCGGCCGCCGCCGCGAAAGAGATCAAGCAACTCATCGACGATTCGGTGGGCCAGGTCGAGAACGGCAGCCAGCTGGTCGACCAGGCCGGCGCCACCATGCACGAGGTGGTCGGCAGCATCCAGCGCGTGGCCGACATCATGGGCGAGATCACCGCCGCCAGCCAGGAACAGACCGCCGGCATCGAGCAGATCAACCAGGCGATCAGCCAGATGGACAACGTCACCCAGCAGAACGCCAGCCTGGTCGAGGAAGCGGCCGCGGCTTCCGAGGCGCTGCAGGAGCAGGCCACGACCTTGTCCAATCTGGTGAGCGTGTTCCGGGTCGAAGGCATGCAGGCCCGGGTGGCCCAGGCGCCGGTAGTCCGGGCGCAGGTGGCGAAGAAGCCCGCCATCGCGGCCGCGAAGCCGGCGCCGAAAGCAGTGGCCGGGCGCACGCCGATGCTGGCCAGGCCGCAGCTCAAGCCCGTGCAGCCGCCGCTGCGTGCGGCCGGTAAGGTGGCGGTCCCGGCCGGCGGTGGGGACTGGGAAGAATTCTGAACTGACGCTGCTCCCGTGGCGCCGTCTTCCCTGCCGGGAAGGCGGCGTTTTTTATTCCCGGGCACGATGCGTGCACATCGTCCTTTCCAGTGGTAAATTGCTTTCTTTCGTCAGCACAGATAGGAAGAAGCAAGGCATGAAAGTACGCTCACTTGCACTGGCCGCCGCACTCGCGGTATCGGCCGCCGCCACGATGTCCGCCACCGCGGCCACCACTGCGGCCCCGCGCGGTTTCACTGTCGAGGACCTGGTGTCGATGGACCGGGTCGGCACGCCGGTGGTGTCGCCGGACGGCGCGCGCATCGTCTACACGGTACGCAGCACCGACGTCGCCAAGAACAAGGGCCATACCGAGCTCTACCTGGTCGACCTGCGCAAGGCCGGCAGCGCGCCGCAGCGCCTGACCGCGGACGCCGCCAGCAGCACCGATCCGGAATGGTCGGCTTCGGGCGACGCAATCTATTTCCTCTCCACCCGCTCGGGCTCGTCCCAGGTCTGGCGCCTCAAGCCGGACGGCGGCGACGCCACCCGCGTGACCGACCTCCCGCTCGACGTCGATGCCTTCCGCGTCTCGCCCGGCAATGACCGCCTGCTGCTCAGCATGTCCGTGTTCCGCGACTGCGCCGACCTGGCCTGCACCAAGTCGCGCATGGCCGATCGCGAACAGGACAAGTCCACCGGCAAGATCTACGACCGCCTGTTCGTGCGCCACTGGGATACCTGGGCCGACGGCCGTAATGCGGTGCTGTACTCGCTGCCGCTGGATGGCGCCGGCAAGGCCGGCGCGGCAAGCACGGCGGTAAGCCTGTCCGGCTCGCTGGACGGCGACGTGCCCTCGAAACCCTTCGGCGACCGCGAGGAATTCCGCTTCAGCCCGGACGGCAGGAATGTCGTGTTCTCGGTACGCATCGCCGGCAAGACCGAGGCGTGGTCGACCAACTTCGACCTGTACACGGTCCCGGCCGCGGGCGACCAGGCGCCGCGCAACCTCACCGCCGACAATCCGGCCTGGGACACCAAGGGCGTGTATTCGCCCGACGGGCGCACCCTGGCCTGGCTGGCGATGAGCCGCCCCGGCTTCGAAGCCGACCGCTACCAGATCATGCTGATGGACGTCGCCACTGGCAACAAGCGCAAGCTGGCGGCCAACTGGGACCGCTCGGCCGGCAACCTGCAGTGGACGGCGGACGGCAAGACGCTGGTGGTGGATGCCGAGGATGTCGGCCAGCACCGCCTGTTCAGCATCGACGTGGCCGGCGGCAAGGTCGCGCCGCTGACCGGCACGGGTTCGATCGGCGGCTTCGACCTGCGCGGCACGACCCTCGCCTTCACCCAGGCGAACCTGTCCACCGGTGCCCAGCTGTTCTCGATGACGCTGGGCGACAGCAAACCGGCCCAGCTGACCCGCCTGAACACCGAACGCCTGGCCGACGTGCGCTGGGGCCAGTACGAGCAGTTCTCGTTCAAGGGCGCGAACGGCGACACCGTCTACGGCCATGTGATGAAACCGTGGAACTTTGAAGCGGGCAAGAAGTACCCGGTCGCCTTCCTGGTCCACGGCGGTCCGCAGGGCAGCTTCGGTAATGGCTGGAGCTACCGCTGGAATCCGCAGGTGTACGCCGGCGCCGGCTACGCCACCGTGTTCATCGACTTCCACGGCTCGACCGGCTATGGCCAGAAATTCACCGACGCCATCAGCGGCGACTGGGGCGGCAAGCCGCTCGAGGACCTGCAGAAGGGCCTGGCCGCCGCGGTGGCCAAGTACCCGTGGCTGGACCGCGCGAACACCTGCGCGCTGGGCGCCTCGTACGGCGGCTACATGATGAACTGGATCGAGGGCAACTGGTCCGACGGCTTCAAGTGCATCGTCAACCACGACGGCGTGTTCGATACCCGCGGCATGGCCTATTCGACCGAGGAGCAATGGTTCACCGACTGGGAAAACGGCGGCGGCCCCTACTTCAAGATGCCGGAAAGGCATGAGCGCTTCAACCCGGTCCTGCACGTGAACAAGTGGAAGACCCCGATGCTGGTGGTGCAGGGCGACCTCGACTTCCGCATCCCGACCACCCAGGGCCTGTCGACCTTCACGGCACTGCAGCGCCGCGGTATCGAGAGCAAGCTGCTGGTGTTCCCGGACGAGAACCACTGGGTGCTGAAGCCGGCCAATTCGCTGCTGTGGCACCACACCGTGATCGACTGGCTGGATCACTATCTGAAGCAATAGTCTTCAAACAGACATATTGCAATTAGTGTAATGCCCGCCTCTGCGCGGGCATTTTTTATGGCTCTTTGGCGATTATTGTCGAGCGCCAACCTTGCCCCGATGCTATGATTTCAGGTTTGCGACATTGGCTGGTGTCAAATCTCACAATGAACACGGAGCCCACTCCCCAGGCATTCGCCTTCGAATCGATGAACCTGCAGGTCGGCGTACGCCTGCAATTCATCACCTACCGGCGCCTGAAGCCGGTCCAGTATTTCTCGACGCTGATCGGCTACATCAAGGACGAATACATGATCGTCAAGATGCCGATGGAAAACGGCGCACCGATTGCACTGGTCGAAGGCGAGCGCGTGACGATCCGCGTGTTCTCGGGGGTCAACGTGTGCTCGTTCGCCTGCACGGTCGAACGCATCTTCGGCCGCCCGCTGCTGTACATCCACCTGTCCTTCCCGCAAGCCATCCAGGGCACGCCGCTGCGCACGGCGATGCGGGTCAAGGTCGACTTGCCGGCACGGATCGCCGGCCGCGAACCGGATGCGGCCGCGGTCGACTGCCTGCTTGCCAACATCAGCGTCAGCGGCGCCCGCATCGAGACGCGCGAGAGCCTGATGCAGGACATCGGCGAGATGATGCTGGAATTCACCCTGTCGCCGCCGCCGGACAACCAGCCGGTCACGATCCGCGCCCGCGCGGCGATCCGCAACATCAACACCCTGCGCAGCGAGCAGGCCGAGCAGGAAACCCATGCCTACGGGCTGCAATTCATCGACCTGGATCCGGGCCACTTCATGCTGCTGCAGAACCTCACCTACGAGGCGCTGCTGGCGGACCGGCAAAAGATCGTCTGAAACCTTTGCTGGCGCTTGTCGTCAGAAGTAGCCGGCTTCCCAGATGCGCGGCCAGTGGATCCCGGGATTCGCGGCCTGCTCGGCGGGGGTGAGCGGCGCGTGCGATGCGTGCGCGGCCAGGCTCGGCGCGATGGCCCAGGCCAGCATGCACGCTGCGACCACGGCGGCCAGCGCGACACCGCGGCGGACCACGGCCGGTGCGCTTCCCGATCCCGCGTGGCCCCCCTGCGAGCGCGCCCAGCCGATGGCGCAGCCAATGACCAGCGCGATGGCGAGCCGGCTCTGCGGCATCACGAACACGCCGGAGAACAGGCCGTCGACCAGAATCGCGGTGGTGGCGGCGATGAAGACCGCCGCCAGGTCCTGCTTGCGCCCGTCCGCCGGCGCGATCCGGCGGCTGGTCCTGGCCAGGGCGCGCAGTCCCAGGCCGGCGAGTACCAGCGCACACAGCAGGGCCGGCAGGCCCCACTCGCTGGCGACCTGCAGGATCCAGTCGTGCGGATGGGCGCCGGTCCCCATGTCGGCGCTGTGATGCGCGAAATGCTGCGGTCCGACACCGAGCCAGGGGTGCTGCGCGACCAGCTCCAGTGCGCGGCGCCACAAGAACTGACGCCCGGATACGGGGTCGGCGGCGGTGCGCTGCAGGATTTCGGCGGCGCTGCCGTAAGCCGACAGCCCGGTCGACATCGGCAGCAGGACGAACAGGCAGCCGTAGAGGACGCATCCGGCCAGGGCGGCCAGTCCCATCATCTTGAGGAAGCCGCGCGCATGCTGGCGGCGCAACAGCAGCGCGGCGGCGCAGCCGGCGGCCAGGCCCAGGCAGGTGGCGCGGCCCTGGGTCGCATACAGCAAGGCCCACCAGAAGGCCGCCAGCACGAACCAGGTCCGGCGCCACGCGCTGCCCGGCCGCTCGAGCAGACACAGCAGCACGATCATGGGCAGCAGCGGCGTCTGCGTGTGATTCAGGAAGCGGGCATTGCTGAAGCCGACGGCCAGTGCCTGGAAATGGATTTGATAGCCGTTGGCCAGTCCCGCGGCGTACATCAGCAGCACGCGCAGGGAATACAGCAGGCAGATGGCGCCGACGCAGCGGAGGATGCGCCGCAGCCCATCCACGCCGGCGTGGGTGGTTTCGGTGGCGACGGCAAAGGCGAGCACGGCCAGCAGCAGCATGCTCGACCATTCGTACAGCGCATGCCGCGGCGACCAGGCCGACAATGTGGACACCAGGCCCAGCGCGAAGAAGCCGAGCAGGGGCAGCTGGACGTTGGGACCGGCCGCGGCGAGCGCCGCGCCGCGGCCGCGCAGGGCGACAGCCATGGCGGCCAGGAACAGGACCGCCAGTTCGACGCAGCGCTGGTCGTCGTGGCGCTCGGCCACCAGGAAGTTCAGCAGCAGGCCGCCCACCAGCGCCAATGTGCAAGCCAGCGAGCGCCACGAGGTGGCTGTTTCGCGCTGGAGGACTGCGGCGGGGGCGAAGTGGGACATCGGTGATCCTTGCTGTGTGAACTGTGCGGCTGGATGCAAAAAAAGCCGCCCGAGGGCGGCTTTCTTGACACTATATCGTATTAGCTACCGATATTGGTCTTCTTGATGGCGTCGATTGCGACTTGACCGGAGGTGGTGCTGGTGGTGTCGATGTCGTCGTTCGTGTTGGTCCAGATCAGGTTGGAGTCGTTGACGGTCGGGGTCATCTTGAATTTCTTGCCGTCGATACCGCTGCCGATGTTACCGGCGAATTTAACGCTGATCACGCCAGCAGCCACGGTCGCTTCAGCCACTTCCTTGGTTGCGGTGAAGTTCGGCACGCCGTTCGAGCCGCTGCTGCAGTTGTCCAGGACGCCGCCGGCTTCCTGCGAGCACACCGCCACGGCGGTCTTCAGTGCCGAGGTCGAAGCGATCGCTGCGGCAACCTTGGTACGGATGGTGTAGTTCTTGTACTGCGGAATGGCAACAGCGGCCAGGATACCGATGATGGCGACAACGATCATCAGTTCGATCAGGGTGAAGCCGCCTTCGGCCTTCTTGACGATTTTCGGTGCTTTCATGATTTGATTCTCCAGGTATGGGTTACTGCGTTCAAAGGGTAGGTACTGCTTGTCTGGTTACTGCTTGCTTCTGTCCTCTATATTGCAAGCGGCGTGCCAGGTCATTTCCATACAGAATCGGTATCACCCTGACATCGAAAACCCGGTTTTTGGCCCAAAATCCCTTGCCGCATGACAATTTTTGTCACCTGGGGCCCAACAATTTTTGTCAGCTGGACGAAATTTGTATGTATGTGCCGAAAAATGTCGGCCCGGCCGTGCCAGCTGGCATGCCAGGCACGCGCCCATGAAAAAAGGGAGCCAAGGCTCCCTTCTATATAGTCGAGCCCGGTCACCCGGGCCCGACCATGCGGTCGATTACAGCATCGCTTTCAGCAGGCGAGCCATTTCCGACGGGTTCTTGGTGACCTTGATACCGCAGGCTTCCATGATTTCCAGCTTGGCTTGCGCGGTGTCGGCACCGCCCGAGATCAGCGCGCCGGCGTGGCCCATGCGCTTGCCCGGCGGCGCGGTGACGCCGGCGATGAAGCCGACGACCGGCTTCTTCATGTTGTCCTTGATCCAGTACGCAGCGTTCGCTTCGTCCGGGCCGCCGATCTCGCCGATCATGATGACGGCGTCGGTATCCGGATCGTCGTTGAACATCTTCATCACGTCGATGTGCTTCAGACCATTGATCGGGTCGCCGCCGATGCCGACTGCCGACGATTGGCCCAGGCCCAGCGCGGTCA
>Ga0265780_10001144_pt1 | contig 38801 bp, 32 predicted proteins | sample P1T30metagenome_FD_192432 | JGI IMG/M metagenome (GOLD analysis project Ga0265780, IMG submission 192432) | Plant litter microbial communities from East Loma Ridge, Irvine, California - P1 T30 | ecosystem: Environmental > Terrestrial > Plant litter > Unclassified | place: USA: California...
ATGAATTTCGATTTAATGGGGACAGAGTGGATTGGAATAACAATTGTGCGGACTAGTAAATAATCAGGGTCGGAGTCGAATTAAAAGCAATTATGAGAAATTGCTCGATAATTCTACTCTGACCCTAATTTTGCTTTGGGGTAATTTGAGGTGTAGTGACAGATTTCGCTTGCACGCTTGGCGGACTACGATAGAATGAATGAGAATCATTATCATCTGATGGAGGGCGCTGCCTTCCGCCACTACTTTCGTGCCCAGAGGATCTGCCATGTGCGACAAACACGCTTCGAACGTACCCTGCTCCATCGATGGCTCACAGAGCTCGCGCCGGAGGCGCGTCTGGGAGCTGTCTCATGCGTCGCATTGTCCGCTCGTGGGTGTCGGGTTGCCGCTGAACGGCTTGCGCAAGCTGGTCGAGAAGGTGACGGGCGGGAAGGTGCTGCATGATGACTATGACATCCACGTCGGCACCGTCAGCGAATGCGCGCTGCGCACCCCCGTCGCCGATGCGGTCCAGAAGGAACTCGAACGCCGCTACGCCCAGCATGTCCAGCGCTTCCGCGCGGCCAAGACCACCGAGCAAGTCGAGGCGATGTGGGAAGCAGCCGTGGCGGCGGGCGATGTGGCCGGTGCGTTCTGGGCTGGCTTGTCCCATCCGCGCTGTACCGTGTCGCTCGAAGAAAAGATGTGCCGCGATATCCACATGGTCCAGCACCAGGCCGGCGCCTGCGCCCGCGCCGATATCAACAAGTTCAATGCGATCGTCGCCGACAATACCCGCCTCGAGCGCGACCTGGCCCGCCTGCAGGAACGCTGCAACGCGCTGGCGCAAGAGAAAGCCCTCGACGCCGAGCGCCATGAGCAGCTCTTGATGACGGCGCGCGCCGCCACCATCGCCCGCGATGGCGATCTGCAGACCCTGCGCGCCGAACTGGCTCGCCTGCAGGCCAGCGTTCCCGATCTCGATACCCGCGAACGCATGGCCGAACGCATCGCGCAAATGGAAACGCGCGAGCTGGCCCTGCGCGCGCAGGTCGCGGAATTGAAAGCGTTGCGTACCAACGCGCCGGAACCCGAAGCCGCACCCGAGCCGGCGCCGGAACCCGTCGCCGTACCGGTGGCGATGCCGGTGCGGCTGGAAAACCGCGCCGTGCTGTGCGTCGGTGGCCGCAGCAGCAGCGTGCCGATTTATCGCAACATGATCGAACGCGTCGGCGCCCAGTTCGCGCACCACGATGGCGGCCTGGAAGACAGCAGCAGCCAGCTCGACGCCAGCCTGGCCGCCGCCGACCTGGTGATCTGCCAGACCGGCTGCATCAGCCACAGCGCCTACTGGCGCGTGAAAGATCATTGCAAGCGCCACGGCAAACGCTGCGTGTTCGTCGACAACCCGAGCGTCTCGAGCCTGGCGCGCGGCTTGCAGGAAGCCGCTACCGAAGAGACCCAGCCGGGTTAAATACTCAGGCAGCCAGCGTGCGGATCGCCGCCACCAGGCGATCCAGCTGCACCGTCGTCGTGAAGTAGGACGGCGTCACGCGGATGCAGCCGCCACCGGCCGCCCCTTCGCGCGCGACGGTGAAGATGCCGTGGTCGTCGGCCAGCCGGCGCGCCAGCGCCACGTTGGCTTCCATCGACGTCTTGCCGGCGATCCGGAACGACGTTACCGCCCCCGTCATACCCGCCTCGTCGGGCGTGAGCACCTGCACGTTCGGCATACTGCGCACCCGCGTCACCCAGTAATCGCGCAAGCCGCGCAGGTGCGCCGCGCGTGCCGCCAGCGGGATGCGCGCGTGGAAGGCCAGCGCCGCCGGAATCGTCATCACCGCCGCCACGTTGAGCGTGCCGGCATTCACGCGCGCGCGGATGTCCGTGGCCGGATGCTCCGAGTTGCCGCAGTCGATGTCGATGTCTTGCAGCCGGCCTTCGCGGATGTACAGAAAGCCCAGTCCCAGCGGCGCGCCGATCCACTTGTGCAGGTTGGCGCCGACAAAATCCGCGCCCAGGTCGGCGATCTTGAAATCGAGCTGCCCAAACGACTGCGCCACGTCGACCACCACGTCGACATTGCGCGCGCGGGCGATGCGCGCGATCTCGGCCACCGGCAGCGCGAGGCCCGTGCGGTGGCTCACGTGCGTCAGCAGCAGCAGGCGGGTGCGCGGGTGCTGTTCCAGCGCGGTGCGATAGGCGTCGATGACGTTCTGGCGCGTGGCCATGTCGGGCAGCGTGACCGACGCCACCTCGGCCCCCCGGCGCCGTGCCAGGTCGCGCATCGCATCCATCACCGTGCCGTAATCGAGATTGCCGATCATGACCGTCTCGCCAGCTTTCAGCGGCTTGTAATTGACGATCAGGTTCTGCAGCGACTCGACCGCGCTGCGCGTGAGCGCGATCTCCGTCGGCGCCACGCCGGCATACGCCGCCAGCTGCGCGCGGATCTCTGGCATGACGCCGCGATCGAAGCGCGTGCGCAGGTAGTGCGAGTTGTGTAGATTCAGGTAGTCGAGATTGCGCTTGTAATTCTCGAGTACGGGCCGCGCCATGATGCCGTAGTAGGCGTTCTCGAGATTGACGATGTCGCCGGCGACGTCGTAGCTGGCGCCGGGATCGCCGCCTGCCGGTGCTGTCCCGGCGGCGGAAGGTGCGGCCTGCGCGAGGCTGGCGCCGCCGAGCGTCAGCCCGGCCGCACTGCACAGCAGGCTACGCCTGCGGAACGCAAAAGTGCTCATGAATCTGCCTTGTCAAGTCACGTCGATGGTCGTGCTCATCATGCCGACGAGCGCTGTCATTTCGGCCGAATCCGCGATCCCCAGCAGCAGGTCGCCACGGTTCAGGGCCCCATCGTCCATCAGCTTGATCCAGCCTGCGATTTCGCTCGCGCTGGCGGTGCGTTCCAGGCCGGACTGATACAGGTGCGCGATGAACTCGGCATCGCTCATGGCGCTGATGCCGCCTTCCGCTACGGTCACGAACGTGTCGGCGATCGCCGCAAGGGTATTGCCGCTCTCGAAGGCGCCGATCCAGTAGTTCAGGCCGGCGGCATCCGGCGCGCGGTCGAACAGCGCATCGTACATGCGTACCAGGCTGCCGATCTCGGAGTCGGTGACGTAGGTGCTGGCGCCGGAGAAGCGCGCGTACTGCAGCGACGTGAACGAGTCGGCAAAGTCAAGCAGGAATTCGGCGCGTGTCGACCCGCTCAGCGCGTACGTCCATTGACTCATTTCCTTGCCGTCTGCCCGTCGCTCGACGCCGTTTTGGTACAGCGCTTGGATGAAGTCATAGTCGCTCAACCCATCGTCGCCACTACCCTGCGCCAGCAGGGTAGTGGCGATATCGAGCAGCGATGCGCCTGATGCCAGCGCCGCCTCCCACCCATCGAGTTCGACACGGGTGGCAACGCGGTCTTCCAGCGCTTCGACCATACGCAGCAAGGTACCGCGCTCCGACGCATCGATGCCGGCCCCCTGGAAGTTCAGCACTTCGACATTGGCAATGCGATCGCTTCCCTCGGGCGGGGTGATGTTCCCAATGTCATCCACGAGGTTGTCCGTGCGACGGGCGGTGACCACGATATGCCCCTCTTCGACCCGGATGACGTAATCGCTGCGCTTGCCCTCCAGGCGCACGGTATCGAAGTCGGCGCCGCCATCGATCCAGTCGTTGCCCGGACCGCCGACGAAGAGATCGTTGCCGGCGTCGCCATACAGGCGATCGTCGCCGCTGCCGCCGAAGAGCGCGTCGGCACCGCCGCCTGCATGCGCGATGTCGTTGGCAATACCAAGGCGCAGCGTTTGTGCGGCCTCGTCAGCCCACACTTGCTGGGCGCCGACGCCGGTGCCGTACAGATTGTTCAGCGTGACATCGCCCGCGAGCGCCAGGAAGCTGATATCGTCCGCCTCGACCGTCACGCGCGACAAACCGCGCGCATCGATGACCAGCGCAATCAGCGGACTTGCGCCATCTGCCGGCGTGCCGGCCAAGTCAAGCGTGCGGTAGTAGCCTTCGCCGAACGCCGCGATCGGCACGATCGTTTGCAACAGCACCGGCGTATCGGCGGCTATGCCTGCCAGAAAACGGGTTGCCCCTTCGACCAGCGCTGCCCGCGAGGCAGAACCAGCTTCGCTGTGCTGGCCGATATCGCGCACCATATCGCCCAGCGAAGCGCCGGCCGCCTTCGGCGTGGCGCTGCCGCTCGCCATCAAGCCGCCTTTATCGTAATGCAGATTCACGCTCAGCAACGCCTTGCCGCCGGCGTCGGTGACAATCGGCACCGTATCCCCGGGACTCTCCACGGGAAGAAACTCTGTCGCGATCGACAATAACTGGCGCTGCGTACCGTCGGCTTCCACCACGTAGCGCACCTGGACTTCGCGGTTGTTGATGACACTCGTCTGCGGCGCGGTGCCTGGCCGCTCGTCGACGTCGAGCACGCGCACCGTCAACATTTGCGTGCCGATCGTGGTGGCGGTGCGCTGCGTGATCTCGATCTGGTAGGTATTGTTGCCTTCCCCGGCGCCGAGGTCACGCGGCGTCTCGTAGTCGGGCGCGTCGATGAAGATCAGGTAACCGTTGGTGGGATCGATGGCGAACAGGGCGGCATCGGCACCGCCGCTGATCGCGTAGGTATTGGGCACCGAGCCCGGCAAACCGGGATAGATCTTGTCGACCGCGATGTCGCGGACGCCTTCCGCGACCTGGATCATGGGGCCAGCGGCGTAGAGAAACCGACCGGGGAGCAGGTTCGGGATGGTTGAAACGGGGGTAGCGGTCATTGTCATTCCTCAAGGGGAGTTACCAAGAGTATATCCACACCTCGCGCCGAGCGATCCAGAAAATGAACACGAAAGAAAAAAGGGTTACCGGCATAAGCCTGTAACCCTCTGATCTGACTAACTAATTTTGGTGCCGCTGACCGGAATCGAACTGGTGACCTTCGCATTACGAATGTGAAGGTATGACTATATTGAAGCATTCAGAATCATATTGGCTTTTCATAAATTATTATATATTTCAATAGCTTACATAATTTCTTAGTAGGGCTTGTGTTGATTTTGATGTGCCAATATACTTATAGATGGGTTACACAGCGGTTACATAACACTCAGGTATATGGCAAAAATCAAATTTACAGGTGCACGGGTCGAAGCCTTCACTTGCCCCGCCGAGACTAAGCAGGCGTTCATGTGGGATGCCACTGCACCATGCCTTGGGCTTCGTGTGGTGTCCAGCGGTGCCAAAGCGTACGTCTTCCAGGCAAAGCTCAACAATCAAACCATCCGCATGACGATTGGTTCGCCATCTACATGGGATATCGCAGGCGCTCAGGCGGAAGCTCGGCGCCTCAAGGTGCTCGTGGATGGCGGACATGATCCGAGAGTACAGAAAGCCGAGCTTGTTGCCGAGCAAGCCGCCAAGCGCGACGCCAGCCGGCGTGCCGAGACTCACGCCAAAGACGCATGGGACGCTTACATGGCTGCCCGCAAGAACCGATGGAGTGCCCGTAGCCTGCTAGACCATGAGCGCCTAGTTGATCCGGGTGGCCGCCAAAAGACTCGTGGCCGCAAGAAGGGAGAAGGAGAAACTACGCTCCCCGGCGTGCTGGTATCGGTGCTTGCCCGGCCGCTGCGTGAGATCGACGCGGAGTTCGTGCGTAAATGGCTGAACGGCGAAGCGCATAGGGCCACTGTGGCCATGAACGCATTCGTTCGCTTGCGGGCGTTCCTGAACTGGTGCGCTATGCGAACCGAGTACAAGACTGAAGTCAACCCGGATGCGTGTGCATCGTGCGTGGCCAAAGACGAACTACCCAAGCCGGCGGCGAAGTCGGACTGCCTTCAGCGCGAGCAATTGGCTCCGTGGTTTAAGCAAGTACGAGAAATTCAAAACCCCATCGCAAGCGCCTATTTGCAAGCTCTGCTGCTGACCGGCGCGCGGCGTGAGGAAATGGCTGGCCTACGCTGGACTGACGTGAACTTTAAGTGGGGGACGATGGTCTTGCAGGACAAGGTTGAAGCCAATCGAACGATCCCCCTGACGCCGTACGTATCGGCCCTGTTAAACGCCCTGCCACGCACGAATGATTGGGTGTTCAGTAGCCGAGGTTCCGCCAGCGGACGCATCCAAGAGCCGCGCAAAGCCCATAATAACGCCTTAGACGCAGCCGAGCTGCCACATGTGTCCATTCACGGCCTGCGCCGCTCGTTTGGCACCCTCAGCGAATGGGTGGAGTGCCCTGCTGGCGTCGTGGCCCAAATTATGGGGCACAAGCCCAGCGCCATCGCGGAAAAGCATTACATCCGTCGACCAGTCGATCTGCTGAGGATGTGGCATACAAAGATTGAGGTATGGATGCTGAATCAGGCAGGAGTTGTGTTCCAGCCAATTGATACACTTCTGAGTGCCTAACCCCGACCAAGGCCACCTTGTAATAGGTGGGTGGCCTTACTCGACCGTGCATCGGAATAATATTGCGTTCTAGGCTTCGCCTTTCAACAAGCGAACGATGGCAGCAACAGGCCAGGCGAGACGCCCATTGATACGAACCGGGCGAACCGGGCCGTTCTCGAAGCACGCCCAAGCACGGAGCGTTTGCGGCGAACGGTTGAGCCAAAAGGCAGCATGATCTGTCGGCACATGGGTTCGGGTTTCGTTAGCCAGAGCCTGTATTGAATTACGATTGAAAGTACTCGAGTGCATGTTGAAGTTTCTAATCTCGTTGAAAGGCACTCATTATTTGTTCAAGCAAAATAATTCGAGGTCGAGAAAAAATAGATGTATCAAGAGTACAACGCTGAACTAAGCCAAAATTATCTCAAAGATAATATCTTATTACCAACGCGCTCTGAATAAGTCTGTTGTGAAGCTGCTAGACCTGTCACTGCGTTCTCTGTCGTTCTCCATCTTTTTTGATGTCATTCTCTTCTGAAAGCCACTATCCATGCGGGTTTCGGGCCAATTCTCTCAATTCTCGTTCTCTTTAACCTGGAAGGGTGTTGAAGACAGCGAAAAAGAAAAAAATGAAGAAAAGGGAGAGGGTAGGAGAATGAGAGAATTTATATATATATTTACCCTTTATATATACTACTTCTCCTATGATAGACACCTCAAATCTGCGTTCTCTGAATCGTTGGAGAATGGAGTGGGGAACGCGCTATTCTCGCCTTCGACGAGTTGTGTGGTTTTGGGGCATACGTGCAGGTTGCTCCGGCAATGCGCGCCGCGCGCGTGCGCGTAAGTGCAACATCCCCGTGACTTTGGCACGGACCAGCTCTACAATTCAATTTAACAGCTCACCCAACCATTTAGCTGCCGACCTGCCGACGCATCCACTAGCGCATTGAGGTACCGAACGATCGAACTGGGAAATTGCCTTCGTGTCTCGTACCCAGTCGCCTAACGCCGCGTCTCACGCCCACCCACCGAGCCACCAAGGCATACCTTTCGTGTCTCATACAACTGGCCACCCTATTTCTCGCACCTAGCGATTGACCGACCAACCCACGAACCGATCCCGCTCTGCGCTCATCAATTCACACAATTCTCTACACAATTTGGCTGCAACCCCGCGCAAACACTAGGGTTCCGGCTTCCTAAATTAGGAATCGGTATCATCGACGCGACCTTACAGGCCCGACGTGCGCGAGATCGCGCCCGCGCTGCGCTGGATGTTCCACACGCCGAACGGCGGCAAGCGCGACGCCATCACTGGTGGCCAGATGCGCGCCCTCGGCGTCAAGCCGGGCGTGCCGGACCTGCTGATGCCGGTCGTGAGCGGCCCGGACTGCGGCCTCGCCCTCGAATTCAAGAGCGCAGTAGGCCGCATGTCGCCCGAACAAGACGAATGGGCCGACCACCTCAAGCTCAACGGCTGGCTCGTGCTCATGGTGCGCAGCGCAGACGCAGCGCGTGCGGCCGTCATGCACTACCTCGATGTGGAGTTGCCACCGCTGTGACTCTCTACGACGCCATCACTACGGCCCTCGACGGCCGCACAGCACCGATAGCAGGCCGCGACGTGGCCGAGGCCGCAGGCATTGGCTACAAGGCCGCTATCGACGCATTGGGTCGAATGCTCGATGCGGGCACGATCGTGCGCTACGGCCGCAAGCGCGCCTCGATGTGGGCGCTGACCGCTGCGCCTGCGGGCGCGACGCCCGACCCGCTCGGCGCTGTAGAGGCGGCGTGGCGCGCCCGCCCGCCCGAGGCGCCCCCCCCCACCCCACGGGGGGGGAGGGCCAAGCCACCCCCCGGCCTCGAGTCCTTCTATAGGTCACTCCCTCAAAATTTTTCGCGCCATAGAAAAAGTGAAATTTTTTTTCGGCCTCTGTAGACAAGCCGATCGAATAGTGCTGGGCACGTCACAATGAAGCAATCCCAATAAACTCTGGCAAAAAATGCAAATTTTTTTCTCACCAGTCGTCAAAGCGATCTCCATACTTTGGGCCTACCTGACCCAACCAACAGAAAACATTGTTCATCCGATTCATGTCACGCAGCGAGCCGCGCATTTCGCGCCTCGAAACATGGATTGCGCAGTCAGTCCCGCAGAACAGCAATTGAGCGTGGTCATGATGCGCCTAGAGCGCATTGAGGCCAAAATCGACGTGCTGATGAATTGTCAGGTTAGGGGCGCTAAGCAAGTATTCGGCAATCGCGACCTGTAGATGAGTACACAACGCCGGGCTGATGCAAGGTCCCCAACTTAACGTCACTATCTGGAGCAGATCATGGCCGCGTTCACCTTGGCAGTTGGATTGCCAGCCTTTTCTGCTGGCGCAGCCCAGCGACTAAGCGTGCTCGATCTGCTACATCCAGCGCATTGCCAGGCTAAGAGCGCCTAACAAACCCTCTAGTTGCTCAGCAGGCAACAGCCGAGTACACTGAGCCGTTCCGACAGTCCGCTATCGGCCAGAAGCAGACGTACTCGAACAACCCCCCATACTGCTGAACAAAATAAAGGCAGAAGTATGCTAGCTGACCTGATCTTAAGTATTCTCGCTCCAATCAGTGCGAAACGATATCCAGTCGTACGCACAGGGTTGTGGCTGATACTAACTGTCTTTTTAGTTCTCTTAATTTACGGCGTACTTGCTTCCTGAGCGTCCGCTTCGGGTCGGTTCCTGCCCTTCGTGACAGTCCGTGACTTTTCCGCCGTGGTGTCCTGGTATGCTCAGATGAACGGCCGGGTTCGGCCAAAAGCAGACGTCCGCTAGTGAGCGAACTTTGCTCCATTCAGCGGTCTGTATCTTTCACAAAAATTTGCAGCCAGAAAATGCGGGTTTGCTTTTCCCACTCTCTCGAGTCTAAGCGATCCATATTACAACCTTGTTTGCGCGGCGGTGGTGCTTCGATGGCATAGGAATCGCGTGAGCAGTGCTACCGGGCGTCCAGTGGCACCCTTGTCGGTGCCTCCTTTCCAGGCCGTGCCAGCGATGTCGAGGTGGGCCCATGTATCCTTGCGAGTGAACCGCTCAAGAAAGACTGCAGCGACCGTTGCACCGGCGCCCGGAGTTCCTATGTTGGATAGGTCGGCGAAACGCGATACGAGCTGTTCATGATATTCCTCTTCCATTGGCATGCGCCATGCTCGGTCACACGTACTCTCTCCTGCTTTGAGCAGCTCCGATGCCAGCGCTTCATGTGTATTATCGGAGCGTGTAAATAGGCCACTTAAGTGACTGCCAAGCGCCACTACGCATGCACCTGTCAGAGTCGCGATATCGATGACAGCTCCTGGCTTGAACCGCTCTGCGTACGTGAGCGCATCGCATAGCACGAGCCGGCCCTCAGCATCAGTATTGAGCACTTCGACCGTCAGGCCGTTCATTGTTGTAAGGATGTCGCCTGGGCGCAGCGAGTTCGCCGAGGGCATGTTTTCACAGGCTGCCACGATACCAATGACGTTTAGCGGCAGGCGAAGCGCACCGATAGCTCGAAATACGCCAAGTACTGCGGCAGCACCACACATATCGTATTTCATCTCGTCCATGGCGGCTGCTGGTTTGATAGAAATGCCACCGCTATCGAAAGTGAGACCCTTGCCAACCAAGACTACTGGTGCCTCGGAGCTAGACCCACCCTGGTGATGTAGCACGACCATTGCAGGGGCTTGGGCACTTCCCGCAGCCACGGCAAGATAGCTGCGCATTTTCATAGCGCGCAGCGCATCGGCATCAAAAACGTCGATCTCGAACCCGAATTCATCGGCTAGCGCGTGAGCACGCTCAGCCAGATAGCGCGGCGTACACACGTTTGGCGGTAAATCACCCAGAGCGCGAGCTAAAGCAATGCCGTCACCAGTGGCTGTGCCTTCTGCGAGACTAGAGCAGCGCGCTGAGTCACTGGACACAGCAAGCACTAGCCGGCGCAACATTGGGGACGGTGCTTTCTCAGTCTTCATCGTATCGCACCGGTAGTGCGACTCTCGGGCGAGCTGAGCCTGTTGGCGCACTGCCCAAGCACTGTCACACCCGTCATCCATACAGTTAGGTAGTGCGAGCGCAGCATCGGGGCAGCCAAGCGCGTTAATTGCGGCGAGAGCGTTGCGGGCAGCCTTGCAAAATGCTTGGGCACTGAACCGTTCCATCTTGCCTAAGCCCACCAGTAAAATACGTCGGGCAGGGGGGCCTACAGGAGCGCGTAGCAGCAAACTGTCGCCAAGTTTTCCCCTAATGTCGCCGGCATTGATGGATTGGCTGATCGAATGTGCGGCATCGAGCGCGTGGCCCAGCGGACATAACTCACCACCTTGAAACACCCCGATTGCGATGCAATCGGTCACTAGGTGAGCTAGCGTGATCGTCAAGCCGCAGTCTTCCGCTTGCAAAAGCGTCACTTCCATAATCACTCCTTAGAAAATAGTCAATTATCGTATCTGCGTAGGTAGCTCGGCCGTCATGACGCCTAGACAGTATTTGAGCCAATCTAGCAGCAGAATTGGTCAGTACAGATAGGGTCGGGATTAGTAGATGCGTACCGTTTTACAGACCGAATCGGGCTGTATCCTCTCGCCATGGCGGGGTGATGTCCTCGTGGCGTCGCGGCGTCGGCGTCCTTACTGCGATCTCCTCTTTTAGACACTATAAAAATATGACAAGTGAAATTTATCTTGACGGAAATGCGACCACAGCCGTCCTCCCAGTAGCTGTTCAAGCCTCACTCGATGCGATGCGGTTCCGCTTCGGTAACCCCAGTAGTTCACACAGCGCCGGATTGCAGGCGCGCGCTCTTCTCGAATCGGTACGGGAGCGCGCACGACGCGTGCTTGGTGCTGGCGGTGGCCGACTTATGTTCAACAGCGGCGCTACTGAAGGCATTCAAACTGCGATGCTCTCTGCACTGTACGCATTGCGCGAGCGCCGCGATATCGGGCACCCCATCGGACGCTGGCTAGTAACCGGCGCCACCGAGCACAAGGCAGTCTCGGAGAGTCTGGCGCACTGGAACCGGATACTCGGATTAAATCTAGAAATCGTCGTCCTTGAGGTCAAAGCCGACGGCCGCCATGATCTCGTCCAGTTGTGTGCATTGGCACCAGAAGCCGCACTAGTCTGCACAATGGCCGCTAACAATGAAACCGGAGTAATCTCTGACCTGGAGGGCATCGAGACCATTCTCGCTAACAGTCCAGCCTATTGGATTGTCGATTGCGTGCAGGCGCTAGGTAAGCTCAACTTAGATCTGCAGCACACACGTATCGATTACGCACCTTTTTCAGGCCATAAGCTCTATGCTCCCAAGGGTATTGGAATGCTCTATGTGCGCGACGGAACGCCATTTACACCGCTAATGGTCGGTGGTGGCCAAGAGTCAGGTCAGCGCGCTGGGACTGAAAACATGGCCGGTATAGCCGCACTGGGTGCAGTACTAGCAGCGCTTGAGGGCGGTATGGAATTTTGTGACCACAATGAGATGATGCAGATGCGAGAGTTGCTGTTAGCCAGCCTATCCTCTGCTTTTCCGGGTCTCGAACTTAACGCCCCGCTTACGCTTGCCCTGCCAACAACGATCAACTTTTCGGTACCGTGGCTGACGAGCCAAGAATTGCTCGAGTTGTTCGATGCAGCCGATCTCAGAGTCAGCACTGGAAGTGCCTGCTCGGCCGCCAAAGCGGAACCGAGCTACGTGCTGCGTGCAATGGGATTGCCAGCTTGGCAGACTGACACGGCGATCCGTCTGTCGTTCGGCCCGCTCACCACTATTGAAGACATTGCTGCCGCCTGCAAGCGCATCGCGTACTGTGGCCAAGTCGTACGTGCAAGCGCAATGATCCCAATTCCAACTGCTGACGAAGATCAGCTTACTCTCGAGCATCCTGTCATTTGTTTTTCTCATGGCGGCCACAATAGCTGGCTGCTCGCTGATGTCGTACACCGCACCTGCGTTTTAATCGATGCGCACCAAGCCGTAGCGAGCAGGATCGCGCGTCACGTTCGGCGGTATGGCTACCTTGTCGTGGGAAAGCTTACAACGCGCCTTACCGCCGGTATTCCAACGCAATCTTCAATCACCTTCGACGACCAACTTCTGACTGCGGAGCCCCATGGCCAGAAGTCGCAGATATGGGTCCTACGACGGACAGGGGACTCCCTAGGAGGCGCGGCACTCGCTTTCATTGGAAAAATTGCACCCGCTGATATTCCTCAAGGGGTCGTTGACCAAGATACCTTGCTGTTACCCGGCGACGACACTGGTCTTCTCCTGTCTACACTTCGCTCGCGAACTCACGCCGATACCAATGCCAACACAAATACCAGTTCGCAGTCCGAAAAAGTGCTTCCGAAGTCTATGATTGAAGGCTTTTTGACAGCGCATCCACATGCCCAATTGGTCGACGTGCGTGAACTACATGAGCAGCTTGGGGGCGATTTTGACAGGCCTGACAGATTACCTAGTGCTTCGGGGCAACGCGTCCCCATGGGACATCTGGCTTCCGTAGTTCGCGCGTGGCTATTGGAACCAGATACTCCGGTGGTCTTTTATTGCCGAAGTGGCAACCGCAGCGCTCGCGCGGCGGCATGCTTGCAGAGCCTAGGTCATCGATCAGCATGGACAGTCGGCGGTGGCATGGTTGCAGCAGGCGATGTTTTGCGTCACGCTTTTTTCGCGGAGCGTGCAATATGAGCGAGCAAGCAACTCTTCTAGGCGCCAATGCAACTTCTGATAAGGCCGTGGACCGCCTTCATATCGAAGCGCAACACGACGGCGCTACAGGCACCGTCAGCTACATCGTACTTGACCTGGCGACGAGTAATTGCGCACTGATCGACACCGTACTCAACTATTCGGCGGCCGCCGGCCGCATTTCGCATGTCGCTGCCGACCGCCTCGCAGCACGTGTCGCGCAGCTTAACGCTCGGGTGGAATGGATCTTGGAAACACATGTGCACGCCGACCATATGTCCGCTGCGCCATATTTGAAGGCCAAACTGGGCGGAAAGATAGCTATCGGCGCTGACGTTCGAGTGGTACAACGCACCTTAGGCCGGCTTTTCCTTGGCAACGAACACGCTGCCGAAGGTAAAGAGTTCTGCCACCTGTTCCAAGACGGCGAGCACTTTACAATCGGATCGTTGCGCGCTACTGTCATGCACACGCCGGGCCATACTCCTGCCTGCGTCAGTTATATCGTCAGTGAAGGCGAGGGGCGACCGGGCGTTGCTCGTCTGGCTGCCTTTGTTGGAGACACGCTTTTCATGCCCGATTATGGTACCGCACGATGCGATTTCCCGGGCGGCGACGCTCACGTCTTGTACCACTCGATCAGCCGAATTCTTAGCTTGCCGGAGGACACGGTGATCTACACTGGGCACGACTACGCGCCAGGTGGGCGCGAGCCAGCCTTCACTGCGACTGTAAGCGAGCAACGTCGGAATAATATCCATGTACGCGACGCGGTCAGCGAGGATGAATTCGTCGCTATGCGCACGGCGCGCGACGCAGCCCTACCCATCCCAAACCTAATGCTGCCGTCGGTGCAGGTTAACCTGCGTGCAGGGAACCTGCCCGCCGCCGACACCGATGGCAGGCGCTACCTCAAGATTCCACTTGACGTGCTCTAGCGCGTAGCTCAGGTACCAAGCAGTTCCGCTAGCGCCGGTAGCGCCGGACTGTCGAGGGTGCGCGTGATGTTGAACCGCATGCGGTTTCGGTGTTCTTCCATTGTAGAGAACAGCATGCCAGGGGCCATCAAGTGGCCCTGCGCATACATGGCCTCGGCAATCTTCTCGGCATTGGCTCCGCCAGGCAATGTTGCCCAGACATACATACCCGCATCTGGGAGGTTTTCAAAAGTGCAGCCGATTGTTTGAAGCTGGTTGATTACAGGCTGACGCAACTCGTCGAGTCTACTGCGCAGCTGTGCGCAATGATGCCGGTACCCACCCTGTGATAACACTTGGTACACAGCTTTTTCTACCGTCGGGGAACCAGAAATCTGTGACACCGTCTTGTAGACCAACAGCCGCTCCATAAAATCGGGATTAGCGCAAACAAACCCTGCGCGCAGGCCAGGAGCAATCGTCTTGGAAAAACTGCCAATGTACACGACACGATGCAGCTGGTCGAGGCTGGCTAGCCTGGTTACAGTCAGATTGCCCATTGTCGGCATCAGATCGCTATAGGTATCGTCCTCAATAATTGTCAGATCGAACTCTTCGGCTAGACGTAGGATTTGGTACGCCTTGTGTGGCGCAAGCTGTGTTGACGTTGGGCTCTGCAGCACCGAACTGCAAATAAAGAAACGGGGGTGATATGTCTCGCAGAGCGCCCGTAGCGCCACTAAGTTTGGCCCATCTGACTCACGAGGTACCGCAACCGGCTGCAGGCCAGTGGCCATGAGACGGTCAACTTGCATGAATGGCCCAGGCTCCTCAACGAGCACGAATTCACCGGGAATGCTTAGGAACGACATGACGACCAAGTGAATGGCATCACTAGCGCCCTGAGTCGTCATGATCTGCTGGACAGGTGCAAGTATTTGCACGCCCTTGAGCTTTTCATGGATCTGTTGCCGTAGAGGTAAGTAGCCGAGCGGATCTGCGTAACCTGCTAACGCCCGCGGAGTGGCACGCGCCACACTCCGAAGGGCACCACCCACACTTCCTTCGTCCATCCAGTCCCCAGGCAACAATCCAAGGCCAGTCGTACTGAGGCGCTCACCAACAGGCTGAATCAAACGTAATCGGCGCCAAGCTGGCAGCAACGGCGTGGTTGCAGCTGTGTCCTGAATCGGTTGGACATGTTTGATCTGCTTAATATAGAAACCTGATCCAGCACGTGATTCAAGATGGCCATGGGCAACAAGTTTGTCGTACGCGCGTGCCACGGTATCGCGGCTAACCTCGCAATCATCTGCGAGCTGTCTAACAGAATGGAGACGCTGGCCCGCCGTCAGATGGCCGGTCTGGATCTGAAATACGATCATCTCGAAAATACCATCAACAAGCGACAACCGAGCATGTGGTGAGCTCATCGCAGCAAGCTTTTTTTTATCGAGAACCACGATAGGGTGGTGACGGGGGCGACCTTTCGCCATGCATACCTCTCACAATAACAAAGCCAAGATATCATTCTGTACTGATAAAGTCATCCAGTCAGAACGTAGGTTTCCGGTAGAACCGTACAGATATTACGCTAGTATGACGCGCGATGTTTAATTACATTATGAGGTACTCGTTCCCAACAACAAGGCCCATCATGTTCTCAAGCGCACCCCGGATCGCCCCTAAGATGTCGACACTCTCCGCCGCGCTTATCAGCGCATTTGTGGTGCTTTCCTTGCCCGAATCAACGCATGCCCAGCCGGCATCGGCCGCGAGCGCCCAACTGCACGCCTTCCAGCAGGGTTCCGCGCCTTTGGTCCAGACGCTAGATGCAATAGCGGTAATCGGTGGTCGCCGTATTGGGTTCGACCCTCAGGCGCTTGGCTCAGTCGAGGGCCGTCCGGTGCATGGAAACATGAGTATCGAAGCCGCCGTCGCACAGGCGGTAGCAGGCACCGGTTTCACTCTGCTGCAAAGTGCGTCCGGAGAATTGACTGTCGCAGCCATCCCCAGCGTAGCAACCGTGGTCATTACGGCACGCGACGAAGCCGAAACGAGTTTCAAGGCAACCCGCTCGGACACGGCCAGCCGAAGCGGTGCAGATCTGCACAACGTGCCTGGAGCGGTCACGCTTATTACCGGGAAGGTGCTTGAGACTCAACAGGCGACAAATATTCAGGATGCGTTGCGTAATGTGAGCGGTTTGAATTTTCAGCAAACGCCAGGGCGCAACCCCACCTTTTCAGTTCGTGGCTTCACGGCAGCAACAACCACAAATGGCGTCAGGGACAGGAATGGTGCATCCACCGATGTCTTTGGGGTCGAGCGAATTGAGGTACTCAAAGGACCGCAGGCGATCCTGGCAGGCGGCGATGCCGACGGCGGCGCCGTCAATATCGTGCTTAAGAAGCCGACGACTGAAGTCGTCCGCGATCTTACATTGCAGTACGGCACAAACGCGGACCGCACTATTGCGGCTGACCTCTCCGGACCTATTGGCGAGAGCAAATATTTATCCTACCGACTTATCGGGTCGGCCGCTAGGTCCAGCCACAGCGACGGCGGGTATGAGGGCCGGAAAAACAATTCCTTTACTCCATCACTGCGATGGAAGGATGAGCAGACAGATGCAATTGTCTCCGCCTCCTACAGCGATCAACGCTCGGCAACGACTCCGTACACGTTTGCACGTCGTGACGGTGTGATTTTACCTGTTCCACAAGGTTTGCTTTCTAATCCTGGTGACGGTATCTCAGTGCGAAGCAAACGCATCAACTATCAGTTCGAGCACGCCGTCAGCCCTATGCTGCGCGTCATCAGTCGCCTGCAATATAGCGAGTCCGATACCGGACTGCGCGCTATCACCCCATTTGGATTGGAATATCTCGAAGGCGCAGCGGACGACATGCCCGAATCCAACATGACATTCATTACCAGCCGAGTGCCGCTTAATGAACGTACTTTAGCCGGTGATCACTATCTGCGCTATACCATGCGTACCGGCCCTGTGCTTCACAAACTCTCATTCGGCCTCAACCACACCAAGTATCAGGTTCGGCAGGAGGAATTTGCAGGCCCGTTTGTGAGCGGACCAGTGTATCCGTTGGTTGACATCAACTTTCCTGACCTGCTGACTGAAACCGTGCTCAGTTCGAACTCGTCTTATGGCAACCGGGAGACCAGCATCTACCTCCAAGATATGGCTACAGCAGGAAAATGGACTGCTTTAGTGAATCTGCGACGTAACCGATATACGACCCTGGCAGCAACGGTACGCAATGCAGGTGAGATTTTCGAAGATCCAGCCGCTCGAATTTACCAAAATTCGCCCGGCGCTGGCATCGTCTATCGGCTAAACGAAACGGTATCGCTGTACGCCAACTACGCAGAGGGGTTTATCTCACCGAACTCCGTTGCCTGCGATGGTGGTTTGACGCCACCCTCGATGACGCGCAATAAAGAGGCAGGAGCCAAGTTTGATCTCATGGATAACAAGCTCGCATTGACCACGAGCGTGTTTTCTTTAGCCCAGACTGCAACCCCCCGTTATAGCCAGCTTAATAACTGCTTTGAGGTAGTTGACGGTCAAAAAACCGAGGGTGTCGAGGTTGACCTCCAGGGCCAGCTAATGGCTAGACTTGATGTAGTGCTGAACTACACGTTTAACCAACTCAAAGACACCGGCAACAGCGGCCAAGTATTCCCTGGTGTTCCGAAACACAAGTTTAGCGCTTGGGGTGTGTACCGTTTTCCGCAGGCTGCACTGGATGGCCTAGGAATCGGTCTGGGTGTCAACGCAAGCAGCGCCACGCTGGGTAGCTATGATCCAGCATCGCAGTTTAAAGTGCCGGGTCAAGCTCAGCTCGATGCCAGCCTCTTCTACGAGCGCGGCCACTGGAACTTAACCTTCGGCGTTAAGAACCTTACTGACCGGCTGCTTTATGGTACCGCCACCAGCGCTAGTTTCATTCCCGTGTTGCCAGGTCGCGAGTACATGCTAACCCTAAAAAGTAGTTTTAACTAAGCTTCCAAAACAAGATCGCAGGATGAATAATTATATTGTGCAGCCACCCCGTCCCGGAGTGATGCAACTGGTTACGCCATACTGGTTTGGGCCGCAGCGCCTAAAAATATGGGGGACACTAGGCATCGTTCTGGCGATCATATTCGGCAACATTTATTTGCAAGTTTGGGCCAACGAACTAGCCGGCGAGGTGACTGATGCGATGATCGGCCTGAAATGGGAGTCACTCCGCCTGCTTCTAGTGACCAGTATCCTGGTCGGCACCGGGGCGGGCGCAGTCACCATCATCAGCGTAGCATTGCAAAGCATTTTGCAACTAGGGTGGCGCACCGCGCTAACTGACAAGCTGCTTGAACAGTGGCTCGGATCGCATGCCTACTACGATATCGAACGCGAAGGTTTCCTCACCAATGCTGACCAGCGAATAGCCGAAGACGTACGTTTGTTCGTAGAACAAATTTTAAACATGGTTCTGAGTTTCATTCAGGTCATCGTTAGTACCGTGACGTTCACAATCGTGTTGTGGAACCTGTCCGGTGCACTGTCGCTAAGTCCGATCGGCGTAGCGCTCGTCATTCCTGGATATATGGTGTACGTAGCGTTCGCCTATAACCTTGGCAATCTCGCGCTGGTGCACTGGGTTGGCAAGCGCTTAATTGGCTTGAACATGGAAAAACAGAGCACCGAAGCTGACTTCCGATTTGCGGCTATGCAAGTTCGCAGTAATGCAGAACAGGTCGCGTTTTACCGTGGTGAACGGAACGAATTCGGTCGAATTACCTACCTTTTTGACCGTGTGCGTGAAAATTTCTATGACTTAGTAATTCGTCAGACAAAGGTCGGCCTAGCAACAAGTATCTATGGCAATTTCTTTGCGATTTTGCCGATCTTGGTCGCTCTCCCACGCTATCTCGCTGGCGAGATCACCATGGGGGGGGTTACACAAGTTACTGGCGCCTACTTGGCTCTAAGCGGTTCGTTGAATTTTTTCAGCCAAGCATACGTAACTTTTACCGCACTAGTAGCGGTGTCGAATCGTATTCGCGATCTGCAATGGGCTATCAACAAAGCGGGACTGCGCAAGAGCGGATATACCGTGACATTGGCGGCACAGCCATTGCTAACTACCGGCCCTTTGGTCTTGAAAGACCCACTCGACCATACCCTTTGTAATCTATCTCCACTAAGCTTCGGCCCTGGACAGCGATGGATCATACGTGGACCATCCGGCGCCGGTAAAAGCACCCTGTTACGTGCGCTGGCCGGATTGTGGCCGTATGGCTCTGGCGAGATTGCAATTCCAGCCTCGGCCCGAATGATGTTCCTCCCACAACGCAGCTATCTCCCTTCCGGATCAATCAAAGCAGCTCTGTGTTATCCGAATTCACAGGAATCTTTCAGCGATGCTGCGTGCTGGGAAGTGCTGGCCATGTGTGGACTGACTCAACGCGTGAGTACCCTCGAAAACGCGGACAACTGGCAGCAGCAATTATCCGGAGGCGAACAGCAACGCGTGGCCTTTGCACGCGTACTGCTACACCGGCCCGACTTCGTGTTTCTCGATGAAGCTACCAGCGGGCTGGATCCACAGTCTGAGACAGAGCTGTACACCTCGCTTATTACGCACCTGCCGGCTACGACAATTGTGAGCGTAGCGCACCGTGAGGCGCTGATGCAATACCACAACCGTGTGTTGGAGCTCATTCCAGATGCGACGGCGATTTCGAAAGCCGACCCTTCCCACTCTCAAGATAAAACAGCAGGCATCTTTCCATCAGCTTTTTGAAATAAAGCGGCTTGCGTTGCCAGACCTATAACAATTTGCTTCGGCTCGACAGCCGGAAGCAGTCAATCAGCGACCTCTTCTCACCAAGGCCAATCATGAATACATTCGAAAAACTCCGCGAACACCATATTCCAACTCTCCAAGCTACTGTCGAGGAATACGTTTCACCCTCGACTGGCGCGCGTCATATCCACCTTTCCACGAATCAGGCCGATCTGGCGTTCTTAGTGGCCTTTCCTACGGTGCCCGACAAAAGCGATGGGTGTGCTCATATCCTCGAACACTTGGCGTTATGCGGCTCGCAACGCTATCCGGTACGTGATCCGTTTTTCGCGATGTTGCGCCGCTCTACTGCAACATTCATGAATGCAATGACGTACGCAGATCGTACTGCATATCCGTTTGCAAGTACCGACCGCAATGATTTCTTCAACCTGCTCGACGTCTATCTTGACGCCACGTTTTTCCCTCGTCTCGATTACCTGAGCTTCTGCCAAGAAGGCTGGCGACATTCAATAAAGGAGGGCAACCTTTCCTATCAAGGCGTGGTGTTTAACGAGATGAAAGGTGCTTTCGCCGATCCATCTCAAGCACTGCATAGTGGGGTGACTCAAGCTCTGCTAACCGGTACAACCTATGCCGTGATCGCGGGAGGCGATCCGCTATCCATTCCCGACCTGTCGCACGAAGCTCTCAAAGCGTTCCACGCCACCCATTACCATCCTTCACAGGCAGTCTTTATGTCAGCTGGTCCAATCTCGGCCGATGACATACAAGAAAGAATCAACACGCATGTACTGGCGCGTTTACCTGGGTACCGTGAGCGCCTCATGCCACAGTTGGCCACAGTCACTGAGCCACGCCATGCCCAAATTCTTGTGCCGTCGCAAACCGGCGAAGAGGATGAATATGGAATTCAGTTTGCTTGGATTCTTGGCGAGTCTTCGGACGCGACCGCTTATTATCATGCGAACTTGCTTGAGGCGGGGCTATTGGGCGATGCCTCTGCGCCTGTACGTAAGGCCATGGAATCTGCCTCTTACGGACGGCCATCGCGCTTAAATGGCATGGATTCCGGCGCGCGCCAATTGCTATTTCATGTGGGCATGGAAGGTTTAACCGAACCGCAGTCTGCGCTGGCTCGCGACCGAATTTTGGCAGCACTACAACAGGCAGCTACCGAAGGTGTACCAATTGCAACTCTGCGCGCAGTCTTGCGTGATATCAAATATGACCAGCGTGACACTAGCAGTGGAAATATGCCCAATGTTTTGATGCGCATGCTTAATGCATTGCCCGTTGCAATGCGCGGTGGTGACATCGTAGATGCGTTCGATAGCAAGGCGGCAATGGAGCAGCTAGAGCACGACATCACCGTGCCTGGCTTTTTCCAAGGTTTGGTAAGGAATTTAATCGAATCGCAATCTCGCCTCGATGCACTGATTGTACCTGATGCTCATTACTTTAGCGCCCGCGCAGAGGCGGAGAAGGCGCGCTTGGCCACGACTTTGGCGACCCTGACGGAATTGGACAAGAAACGTATCGTCGATGAAACCAACGCACTGGAGGCCCAGCAACGGCAACCAAGCGACAGTTATCTTCTGCCACGGATAGCTCCTTCTGAGGTAAGTCTCCAGCCGCGTCCCATCCCTACGGTGCCCACGCCGGTGGATGGCGCCTATCTTTTTGAAATTCCCTCAAACGGCTTATCTTATGCACGGGTGCAGTTCGATGCACGTGCAGTATCGCAATCAGATTGGCCTTGGTTGCGGCTATATGTCGACTTGCGCCGTGACCTTGGCGTTGCTGACCATGGCTACGAAGACGCTGACGTGTGGCGTTCGACACTGGTTCCGTCTTTCTTGGTTGATTTGGAAGCAACACAAGACCTCGCCGGTGTTCTACGGCCAACCGTGGTGTTCTTCGCAAGTGGCTTGCAAGAGGGCTTTGTCGATATCGCAACCGTCCTTTGCACTTATATCGATGAGCCCCGTTTTGACGAGTACGAACGTATCGCCTTCCTGGTGCAGCGCATGATCCGTGACCGTGTGCAGAATCTCGGTCAGGACGGAAATCGTCTAGCTTCATTAGCCGCTACTGCGCCGCTGTCCGAGCTGCGCCGTTTCGAGGACATTACATCCGGCGTTGCTTCCTTGACGTTCGTGGCTGAATTGTCACACTTGTTGGCGACCGACTCGGGTATCGCGCAGATCGCACAGCGCTTAGATTCTATTCACGCGCAAATCAACTCTTTCCCACGCTCCCTTCTTTGTGCGGGCAGTGGTGATGTAGGAGCACTCGGCAAGGCGCTGGTGGATGGTTTGCGTCCTATGAGTATACAAGCCGCGTCAAACGATCACCATTTTATTACATCCACCGGTAGCGCTGCCACAAGATCGATGCTTGCAAATGCAGCGTTGCATTCGCCTGGGCAGGTCAATCACTGTGTTGCCGCGTGGCAATCTCCGCCCATGAATCACGCGCACGCGCCGGCGCTGGCCGTTGCCGCCGAACTCATATCGAATCAATTACTGCATCCAGCATTACGCGAACGCGGTGGCGCATATGGCGGCGCTGCCAGTTACTCAATTGATACTGGAGTCTTCAGCATGAGTTCGTTCCGCGACCCGCGGCTGGCCGAAACCTATATTGACTTCGCAAATGCGGTCGACCAGCTCCTGAGTCATACGTTCAGTATCGAGCAAATCGAGGAGGCGATCATTTGTGTGATCAAGGGCCTAGATCGTCCGACCGCTCCGTTCGACGGTGCGGTAACAGCCTGGCAGTTGGATCAGCGCGGCGTAGATCACAGATTGCGCGCTCGTTTTCGTTCGGGCGTGCTTGCCTGTACACAGGATGATATTCGCGCAGCGATTGAAAGTTCGATTAAGGAGATATTACCTAGCCGCGCCGCATACGCCGGCAATTTAAATCAGGATCTTGCAGGCCTAACACCTGTAGATCTGCTGAAATTGGCTACCAATTCGTAGTGCTTAAGACGGCACAGGAAAACCGTACTGAATACTGTCCTAGGACACTTGGTGCGATATCGTTCTTTTCGTACTGAAGAAGTAGTGACGCTTACTGCTATTCTTCAATCTTACCGCCGCCTCAATTTTCCGGCGGTTCACAGCTAATTTTTCGAGAATTTATGCAAAACAATATTGTTGAGGTTACCGATGCTTCATTTGATACAGATGTACTCCAGCAGTCCGGAGTTGTACTTGTGGACTTCTGGGCCGAATGGTGTGGACCATGTAAGGCGTTGGCACCAATTTTGGCCGACCTAGCTAATGATTACGAAGGTGAAGTGCGTGTCGCAAAAGTCAATGCCGATGACAATCCTGGTAGTTCCGAACGCTTTTCGGTACGAGGACTGCCGTCCATGCTGGTATTCGTGGACGGCATCGAGCAGGAACGTCTGCTGGGAGCAATATCAAAGACTCGGCTTGCCGCCACCCTTGACAAGTATATTGGAGCGTAACTATGACGCTATGCGCTTTTCATAACGATGCTTCGCTACAGAGCAGGAGTATTGCAGGGCTACGCACCTGCCTTGAACGCCGCCTAGTTAAACCTGGGCCGTTCGATTGGAGCGAGACTGGCGGCAGCGTTGTAGGGTGTATCCTACAAAGTAACGATATTACGTTGTGGGAGTCTAAGTTGGGTTTGCCAAGTTGGCTCGCCGTCACACTCGACTCACTGTCCGCTCAGCAGTCTTCTGATTCTGATGCTTGCGACTTTTCCATTAAGCTACTCGAGGTGATCCGTCCTGGAGCAAATTTGCGGAACGCAGGTAGCGATGTGATACTCGCAGTGCTTGAACGGGTTGGCGACACAATGGACTCAGTCCAGTCATTACCCGGGGTGACCGAGGTACATGCCTTGCATCAGCGCGCGTCAGCAGGAGAAGCGATTGCGCCTTCGCAATGGAGGGCTGCGCGCGCCTTAGCGACGTCCCTTTCCGACGCGCTTGCGGGGTCTAACACTTGGGAATACGGCTGGGCTCAGTGCGCCGAAACAGCAGCATGGGACCCGCATCGGTCTCCGTCCGTTGTCTTCGACACGCTGCGAGTATGGCATAACACCCAAGTTACGCGGGCTGTGGCCGATGTTGGCTGGACTGAATCGTCGGATGCCCAGATGGGCGCGTTGCTGCAAACTCTCTACGATCAATACGTCAAGGATAGCCCCGATCCAGAGCTTACTGTATTTGACATGCTCGCTAAATTGCATCCTGCCGACGACGCACGCCTTCTTGCAAAGTACGAAGTCGAGCGCCGTGTTAGTAGTGACACCACGGCAAGTGGCACTGAAATACTGCTAACTGTGCTAGGAGAACCACGTTTGGCAGTCTGAAGTCTGACGTTGCTCATCGGTTCAGGCGGTTCGTCACCCTAGCCTTACATGTTCTAGCACCGTCGAATATGCAGATTTGGCGCTTCTATCTCTGATAGGCTGACTTCCCTGCAACCGCCATTGGAAGCCTGTTAGGTATTACGGCGTTCTCTAACCGCGCTGGCCGGTTGGCCAGCGCAGCGCGCTCACTGATCGAATCAAGTGTTGCTTGTGGCGTGGGTTATCTTTGACATCACTGCTGAATACAAAGCCTATACACTGGCTGACGCGTGGTACAGGCGCGCAGCTGCTGACTGATTCATGCTGCTCCCCAGTGTAAGCTGGGACGTGTTGCTCAGCGACTGCTCGCGATGTATTTCGTCGCTAAAGCCGACCGTCCCGAGAGCCTGCGCATCGCGTTACAGGTTGCCAAGTCAATGTCTCAACTCAATTAGCGGAGTAGGCGAAATTCTGGGCATTGGATTGCTGGTGCGGACCGATAGCGCTACCATTTCCAATCCCAATGAGATGCCGACGCGTTTCGACATCGGCGCTGGCCGGTCGAGCACACGCTTGTCATTTGGTGATCTTGGCACTGCGGGAAGTCGATCGGGATTCCGAATGTCGCCATGTTCGTCTACATCAAAGACAATTTGCTGAAGGCCTCGTCGCCACGCGTGAAGGCGAGTCCCTTGAAGAGGGGATCGCCTAACCCGCCAGCGCGATGGCGCAAGCAACCGGCACCGATGGCATCGTCGCGCGCGCATCGACATCGCAAACGGTAATACTTTTACGTCGCTGGCGGTTGTCGTAGCACTGCTGCTTCTCGTGTCGGGCCAATTTACGCCTTGCCTCAAAACCCCGGCGACCTTATCCGGTACCAATTTGGCGGTCTCGATTGCAGGCACCAGCATCATCGACATGACCTGATGTGGTCGCCATGCATGGGTAATCAGTGCAACGTGGGCTTGCGTAGCCTGAGCAGCTTCAAAGTAATGCTAAAAGTGGCCACCCAAAAACGTGACCTGTACCTCGTCAATGGGAAAGGCCGCTTCGGGTCGGAAGCAGCCGGTCCGGCGCCTGGTCCCATTCGTGGCAGTACTTCAGTTGTCCGATCAAGGGATAATTCGGTCGCAATTATTCCGATATCCCTACCGCACGCTTATAGCAATTCGGCAAAAAATCGTTACAACTATTTGCAAAACCAAGTGGGTGTAGTCCAGCACGCATCCACCTTGCGTCGCATCTATTTAAGAAAGTCACAGCTCAGTCCGTTGACGGTTGTGCAGCTACCGCTAAGCGAATCGGAATTCAACGGATGGCTACCTGTAACGCTCGGTTAGACCGTTGAAGTAGTGCCTAGACACCTCTCAGTAGCTGGACGCGTACCTCTCACCAATTTCAAACTTGGCGTCGCCCATTACTCAGCCGGTCGGCGACGACCCCTGCCGGAAATAGTCGTGCGTGCGCAGCACCAGTGCGCAGCCGCGCCACTTCCCACAGCAGCGCACGCACGTCGGGCGAGCCGGCGCCGCGCTCCTGGATCGCCATTAGGTCTTTCTTAGTGAGCGCTGGCTTGAACCGAATGCACGAATTACTGTTCATCCATACGGTTTATCAGGCACGCTCGATGCACCTCGCCTAAGTTTGACTTCACGGCGCAATCGAACACCGGACCTGCACAACTTACTTTATGGAAAAGAGAACTAACCGTCTCACCGCCGCATATATTGACTTGGCAGTTAACTTCGCCACCGCATTTGGACTGAATGCCGGAGTGCGTGTTCTACACGAGCAGAAGGCGCCGCCATCGGTAGTGCATAGAGTGATGATCGAAGGCGGCCCTCACTGTGGCCTTAGCTCGCCAACGCCTGGACGGTCCTGGTGTGACACGCCGCGCACGTAACATTCTGGCCGAGCCGTTCGATCCCCCGGCATTTCGCATGTCGTACTTCACGGGGCAAGTCGCTGTAACACGCAAGCCGATTGACGTTGCATTTCGTCGAGGCGCGTAATCTGACACAGTGCGCTGACGTACGCCTACACAATCGATGAGCATTCAGAAGCTACGATCACTGCCTTTTATAAGACTGAACGTGCTATGAAAGTTTTGATCTTCGATGACGACATGCTAGCCCAAAACGATCTGAAACTAATATTCAGACTCCATGGAATAGCGGCAGTCTCTACTGGCGACCAGCGAAGAGCTCTCTCCCTAATGGCCGCTTGCGCCTGCAACCTAGTGATAGCTGGGGTTGGCCAGTATGCAGAGGGTATACCCGCCTTTATCCGGGCAGCCAGGTCGACGCCTGGCCGGTTGCCAATAATCGTCGGCGCGGCGCATCGAGCCGAAACGATGCATCTAAGAACAATTTCTGCATACGTTGACTTCCCTATTGTTCCGCGCGACCTATCCCGAATCGTGCAAGCAGCAGTAACAAACGCGTCGACTCGCGCTGTCAGCATAATCATGTGAAATAGGAGGGCAGATGAAGGAGTATGCCCCGCCGCACTATCACTATGCCCAAACCTGAACCGTCTTGCACGACGAGCAGCGCACTTCTCATATAGCCGCAGCAGCTCAATAGCCTCGCCAGCTAAACGTCTCAGCAGTTGATGCCAACAAACAAACTAAGCGAAGTGACGTGCGCAAAAGGTAGTCCAGGCCTGAGCGTGTCACTCTGACTTCCCGCATCTGCGAAGTGACTTAACCACTGTTCTCGGAACCGCAATTCTTGTGGAGAAAAGTAATGTTGCCGAGCCTTAGATTTGTTTCACATTTAAGCACGTGTTTACCTTAATAACGAAATGATAAGTGCCTTAAATTCGTCCGGCTTGCCGTAGAAAGGTTCATGCTGGAGCCGGGCGAATTGATCTGCACGCTTCAGAACGAATGTCGGAAAGCCGTGCAATTCGAGCTGATTCATCATCTTCTGGGACGTTTTGATGTGTTCAGCGAACGGTACCGATTCATACTGGTCACGGAAACTGCGTTTGTTCAACCCGATGCTTGCGGCGATGTCAGCAAGGACATTTATATCGATAACACGGCGGCCGTCTACGTAATGAGCCTTCTGGATCGCAGCAATCATCGGAAACGCCATGCTCTCCGCCATCGTCTCAGCAGCCAGCACTGCCGCTATTGTTGGTGGCGAATGCCAGATCGAGTCTGGATGATCGAGAAGACCGTTGAGATAGGCCGCACCGAAAATCTGACCCGTGAGATCATGAATTCGCCCATCAGCAACCCTGACCTGCTTGCGCTTCGTTTCCGGTAACCTAACCGGGTTCGGTATTAGCCCGCCGCCGTGCAGTTCAATCCGCAGTTCGGAAATGTCTCGCGCGACCTCGATGAGCGACTCTGAGGCATAACACCAGCCACAAAGGGGATCATAGAAATAATGGAGAACGGGGTCTGCTCCTCGTCCATTCTCATGCTTCGTTGGTCGAGTATTCATGACGTGTGCACCCCTTATATGTAGATGTATGAATGGTTTCGGTCTGCCTCTGGCTGCATGCAATATGCCGCCAGGCGATCACCGGCAGTCGCGCTATATTGATTTGAACAAGGTAGGTGCTACTCGGCGAAGGATTGTTAGGCCATCATCCGCAGGCTGCCCGGTGAGGCGCTCGATGTCTTGAGACACTTCGGCATACAGACCTTGCCTGATGGCGTCGGCCATGCCGACCATACCCTCCACCAAGAATGGAGGTAGGCGTGCAGCCGAAAGTCCTGCAGAATAGGCTTCAGGTGAACAATCTTCATGCGGGATCGTGCGGCCGACCAACTCTGAGAGAGCCGTCGCGACGTCTGCGTATGAGTAAGCAACAGGCCCGGTCAGCTTGTAGATCCGCTCCAAGTGATCGTCCGTCGCGAGTAGGACGGACAGCGCATTGGCGAGATCGGTACGGGTAGCAAAGGCTACGCGACCGTCACCAGTTGGCATCGAGAGCTTGCCGGTTGCGAAAGCACCCTTCGCGAATAGGAGGTTCAATTCAGCGTAAGCAGTATGGCGTGTAATCGTGTGCGAGAGTCCGCTGTCCGCCAGATACGCCTCTGTGTCGCGGTGAACTTTCGTGAAAGGAAAAGGCGAGTTCGGCGTCGTAGCATCCAGAACACTGGTATAGACGATGCGCTGCACCCCCGCGCGCTTGGCACCGTCGATTGCATTGCGCTGCTGCTGTTGACGCACTTCAACCGGTGAATTTCCTGAGATAATCAAAACGGTGCGTGCGCCATCAAACGCCCGTGCCATGCTGTCGCTATCCGAGTAATCGGAGTCACCCCGGATCGCAATGCCATCTGCGGCGAGGTCGGCAGCCATGTCAGCATTACGAACGCTGACTGCAAAGTTCATCGGATCGATACGCTTGCGCAGGGCGTCGACGACCGCCCGCCCCAATTGTCCGTTTCCGCCAGTGATAACAATCATGTCATTACTCCTCAGATGTAAGTTGCCGATAAGAATATAATGACCCAATTCGCCCAAGTGCGAAAGGACGCACGTGACGATGCCTAAGGCACACCAAGGGAACTGACAAATGCTCCATCATCCAAGCACATCATCTTCTATCGAGAATATTGATTCGCCCTCCCATGAGAACCCAGTGCCTACATGGGAGGGTTCTTGCCCCGTGAGAGACATTCTCGACCGCCTCGGCGATGCGTGGAGCGTGCTGGTCGTTCTGCAATTGGAAGCTGGGCCATGCCGCTTCAACGCAATGAAGCGCCAAGTGGCAGGCATCTCACAGCGGATGCTGACAGTGACGCTGCGCCACTTGGAACGGGACGGACTGGTGACCCGTGAGGTCTTCCCAACAAAGCCTCCTTCCGTGGAATACACACTCACCAAGCTCGGCTTCTCACTTGCCAAGGCCTTTCAGCCCTTGACCGCATGGGCTTTTGAGCAGCAAGGCGTAGTAAACGCAGCTCGTCAAACCTTCGATCAGCGCCAATAAGGCCGGCTTAACGGCTACTCACTATCTAATGCGTTCGTGCGCGGGCGGCGGCGACCATACCGTTGAGCCAGTCCTGATGACCGTTAATCATGGGATTTGGTTTGGCCAGGGCAAGGGCCAGCGCTGGTTTGCCGACTTGCGTTTCCTGCGTCAAGATCCGCACACGGCCGCCAGCCAACTCCTCGATCAGCCAAGCGTGGTGTACGTCGAGTCGATCGTCTGGAGTACTCCCGGCCCAGCCATGCCACGCGATGCGCGCAGGTTGACCTACGACCGGTGCCGCGTACTCGACCACCTCGGCGTCGACCGGGAAGCCGAAGGTTTCGAAGTAGAATCGCACGCCGTATGCCAACTGCGGCCCCATGCCGCCGTCGATGCGGACGTTGGCCGAGTTTGGATAGTAAGTAGGCCAGAGTTGGGGGGCACTTAGAAGTGGCCATAGGTCAGCGACTCGCAAATCTCTCACGATCACTTCGTTTGAACAAAAATTATCGGTATATCCAGGAACATAACCTGCAGGCCAAAGGATGTCGCTCATGTTGTCATCTTTCAATTAAGAACGGAGAGTACAGCTTACCGATCGCCCTTTAATTAATAAATGACTGTAAAATCACTTCACTAGTTACGCGAATGAACAAATATGCGAGGCATTCAAGGTGTCCAGATTGGCAGCATAGAAATTTTCTGCACCGCTGCGGAGGTGGGAAGTTTTTCTGCTGCGGCGGAATCGCTGGGCTTAACTCCTGCATCTGTCAGCAGGTCAATCAAGCGTCTTGAAGAGCGTCTGGGAGTTCGTCTCTTTTCCCGCACAACGCGCAATGTGCGCCTGAGCGCCGAAGGCGAACTGTACTGGCGTGAATGCCGTCAGGCGCTTGGACAGATCGAAGAAGCGGAGCGAGCAATCACTGGCCAGCAGGAGGCGCCGGGCGGCCTATTACGCATCAGCGCCGGTTCCCTGTACGCTAACTACCGTCTATTGCCGCTAATCAACCTTTTTACAAAAGTGTATCCACACATTGAGCTCGAATTAAGTTTGTCTAACCGGGTAGTAGACATCGTGCACGAGGGATACGACATAGCGATTCGAATTGGAACGCCTGAAGATTCACGTTTGATTGCTAAGCCACTGGAAGACGCGGCAGTCGGAATCTATGCCACGCCGACGTACTTGAAGAATCGTGGTACCCCATACACGCTAGGCGACTTGGCACACCATGATTGCCTGCAGTTTATTTTGCCAACAACTGGCCGGCCTATGCCATGGATCTTGCGTATGCCTGACGGCAGCGAGCTCGATCACATGTTCCGCAGTGCTTTCCGGGTGCTCGATGACCCATCTGGTTGCATCAGTTGGGGCTTGGTAGGCGGTGGTTTGTTCCAGACTTATCGGTTTATCGCCGACGAGGCTGTGGCCAGCGGGCGCCTTGTAGAGGTGCTGTCTTCGTACAGCGGCCGATCGCGTCGATTCTCGCTAATATTCCCGCAGAACCGCCACATGTCGGCGCGCGTTCGGTCTTTTATCGACTTCATGCGTGACAGGACGCCAGCGAAGTATTAGCCCATTTCGTCCTTAATCGCGCGAGGGAGTAGGAACGTCCGATGGCAGACGTACGCTGGTCCAGTCAGGGCACTAACATGGCGTCTTTGTTCCTAGACGAACTGATTTTATGGCCCGTGCACTTCTTCCCGAAGACCTATGGTCCCTTGTAGCAGGTCATCTTCCGACCCATCGCCCATCGCCAAAAGGTGGCCGCGCGCGCATCGATGATGGCGCGGCCGAGACTGGAATCCTGTTTGTTCTCAAGACTGGATACCGTGGGAGTACTTGCCGCGCGAACTCGGTTGCGGCAGTGGCATGACTTGCTGGCGTCGCCTTCACCAATGGATGCTAGCCGGCGTTTGGCAGCATATCCACGAGGCGTTTCTTCGACGGCTCCAAGAGCACGACCAGATCATGTGGGATCGAGCTTGTGTTGATGCTGCAAGCGTATACACCGCAGTCGGCCCCACTTCAAGTGGACATGAATTGCACAGGGCGGAACGTAGTTACCGATCGCGCCAATATTCGCCTTATCCATAAGTCCAATTTCTAACGCTGGCAGTCAGTCTTGGCTCCGATAGTGCTTGGCAATGAGATGATCACACAGGAGGGTCGCGCCCTCACGCAGGATGCGCAGGCGCGACATTTTGGGCACGTTGTCGCAGACCCACTCCATTTTGGCGTGCAGGCTCATGTCCGGGCGGAAGTTGATGGCGGTCGGGGTGCCGCTGGCAGCTCCCCACGGGTTTTCCGCGCTCAAGGCCTCATGAGCGGGCGCAGGAGGCGCTTGCTGGACTTTCACCGACACTTTGACAGGCGTAACAACTTGCGCGTCTCCTAGAGCCTCTGGCGAAGTCGGGATTTTTTCTGGCTCCTGAACAGTATCCTCATTCGCCTGCGACTCGTCACTTTCCTCATTCATCAGCAACCGCAAGTCATGCTCGGCATCAGAAATGTAAAGCCCATATTTCCTATCTTCCGCTTCATTAGGTTCGAGGTCGACCTTCATAGCCTGCAACGATCGAATCACCTCTTCCAAGGCACCACGCTGAGTCTTATAGGTTGGGTTTGGGCGCCGGCCATCCATGCCCCAGTCACGTTTGAACCACTGGGGGTCCTCAGACAGGATCAGGTGACAGCTAACCTCGTCTTCAAGCCATCCGCTCCAAACAATCGCCCAGGTTTCAGGATCGAGTTCAAAAATCCACAGTGGGCCATATGCGCCGCGCTTGCGATGTAGGAGGGTGTTCAAGTATGTGCGCACAAGGTTGCACTTTCGTCAGGCAGGGTACAGGAAAGGATCGTATTCTACGTTTATCGTAGAGAATATTTCAAGGCATTCTACGATTATCGGAGAATGCCGCCACGCCGCCTCCCCTCTAGCAGCTCAATCGTTGGACAACGACTTCGTCAGGCACGAGAGCGCGCCGGCTTGCCACAGGATCGCCTTGGTGTTTTGGCCGGTTTGGAAGAATCGTCGAGTAGTGCCCGCATCAGCCGTTACGAAAGCGGCGTGCATGAGCCACCTCTAAGCTTCACAGAGTCGCTGGCGCGGGTTCTGGGTGTGCCCGCAGCGTATTTCTACTGCAAGGACGATCGTCTGGCCGAGATCATCTTGCATTATGCAAACATGTCCGAACCCCGGCGGAGTGAGCTCCAGGCGAAGGCAGCAGAACTGGCCCAACATTAAGATAAGCGCACACAGCGCGCATCTATCAATAAATGACGCAGGCGCCCAGCGCCATAAGGCAGGAGGTTGCAGCATGCAATGGATCGACGACAAGGCCCTTGAAACTTGGGCTACCCTTCTCAACGCCCGCGAGATGGTAACTGCAATGCTGGCGGACCTGATCAGTGTGACGATCGACGATGCGTCGCGGTTTCGCTTCCCGAGCGGCGAGGCCAGCCAATTGCGCGGCTGGGATGGCGATCTAGAGACAGAAGAGGCAAAGGGGTTTGTCCCAAAAGGTAAGTCTAAATGGGAATTTGGCACCGGGCCGGGTGCTTCAAAAGCCACCGCCGACTATGAAAAGCGGACCAACCAGACCCCTGCCGCCGAGATGGCCGAGAACACGCTCGTCCTAGTTAATCTTGGAGGCTGGGACACCCCGACCAAGAAGATCCCCGAATGGGAAGATGACCGCCGCAACGAAGGAAAATGGAAGGATGTCCGATACCTCGACGGCCCGATGCTGGTTCAGTGGCTCAAAGACTATCCGGCCATTGCGGCTCGCTATGCCCGCAATGTTCTAAAGACGGCTCCTCAAGAAGGGGCCTTGAGCACCGACGAATACTGGGAAGAATTCAGCACGCAGTTCAATCCACAACTCAGCGAGAAGGTTGTCATTGCTGACCGACAGAAAGAGGCTGATGAGTTAATTGCAAGGCTTCTTGGGAAACCCGAATCTTTCATGCTGGGCGCTGAGACGTCCGAGGAGGTCATCGCATTCGCGGTCGCGGCGATCCGTAGTGCGGAACCAGGCGTACGCAAATCGTTGGAGTCCAGAACGTTGATCGTCCGCACTGAAGCAGCCGCTCGATTCCTTGCAATGAAATCCAAGATGGTTTTCCTTGCTACCGGCTTCGCCGAGCCATTGGTGGGCGTGCTCGCCAAAAATTGCCCTACGTTGTCGGCCGCAACGGGCGCACAAGCCAAGCGCAGCCCGATGCTGAAACGGCCGACCGCTTCAGGCATGGTGCCTGGGTTCATCGAAATGGGGCTCCAGCAGGGGCAGGGCTATGAACTTGCACATCGATGCGGGCGCAGCCTGACGATCCTGAAGCGCCTCATCAAGAACGCACCCGTTGCCGACCCCGCGTGGGTGGGCCAAGCGACCGCGCTGAAGCCTACGCTTCTCGCCGGCGGTTGGTCAAGCGACCACCCAGCCGACTGCGAAGTGCTGAAGGAACTGGGAGGCTATGCCACCTATGGCGCCTTGGAGGGCATCCTCATGCCCACGCTCGGCATGCCGGATCGCCCTGTAGATAGGGAATCCGATGTCTGGCAAGTGCGCGCACCTGTGGACGCCTTTTACTTCTACGGCCGTCAGCTCAGCGACGACGACCTGACGCGACTGCGTGACGCCATCGTCAAGGTCTTCAGTATGGATCCCGAGCAGCCGTCCCTAGAGCAAGAATTTAATGAGGCCAAAGCCCCGCCGTTGGACTACAGCCAATGGTTGCGCGACGGTCTGGCATTGACGCTGTTAGTGATCGCGTCGATGCACGATGTGGCAGACCTGCACGTCAAGGGCAAGTCAGCGCAGCAGTATGTCGACGAGGTGATCAACGCGCTGCCTGAATGGGGCAAATCGCATCATTCAATCGTGCGTCTCGGCGACCAAACCATGCTTTTCGCCGAGGCCGCGCCCATTCCGTTTTTGAAGGCCCTTGAGTCTATGCTCGGGGGTGCCCCTGAGCAGGTCGCACAGATTTTCGAGTCGGAGCGCGACTTCTTTGGCCCGTGGAGCTCGCATGTGCACTTCCTTTGGGCACTGGAGACGATTGCCTGGGACCCGCGATACCTAAACCGTGCAGCACTAGTTCTCGCCAAGCTCGGCCAACTAGATCCGGAACCGGATTCGAATCATGTCAATCGGCCGATCAACAGCCTGCGAGATATTTTGCTAGGCTGGTCGCCTAATACGTATGCATTGCAGCCTCAGCGTATCGCATGCCTCGATATGGTGTTGGCGGCGTGCCCCGACATTGGCTGGCAATTGCTCAAAAAGCTTCTGCCCCGCCACATGGACTCGTCGTCCCCGACTCAGCATCCCAAGCTACGCGATCTGGCGCCTGAAAAGCCAGAAGAGATTACTCTTGGATTGGTGTGGGAATTTGAAACCGCGGTCGTCGATCGGGCTCTTGTCGCGGCCGGCGATGACGAGAGCCGTCTGGAAATTTTCGTGGAGAAGATTGGCGAATTACAACCGTCGAATCGGGCAAAGGTCCTCGCCCGCTACGACAACTACCTCACTGCTCACAGCGCAGCTGAAGGTAACCCAATCTGGCACGCGCTCAAAGACGAGTCGGCTCGCAATGAGTACTTCGGTGATTCAGCCTGGGCATTAACCAGCGAAGAGCTAACTGCGGTCAAAGATTTGGTCGAACGTCATCGGCCAACCGATCCCCTTGTATCTGATCGCCATGTGTTCGATGATTGGATGCCACATATTGGAAAATACGACCCAAAGGCCGAAGTAGTCGACGCCACTGCCTTACGCAAGGAAGTCCTTGAGCGCGTGCTGGCACGAGACGGCGTGCCCGGCATTTTAAAGCTCGCGAAAATAGTCAAGTTGCCGGAACTGCTCAGCCAGTCTTTGCGCCAAGTTCCGTTCTCCCTTGAACAAATTTTTGAGCTGATGCAGGGTGCTTTGGGCCCTACTGCGCCACCGGCCCTGTCGTACTACGTCTCCGCATTTGGTTTCGATAAGTTCGGTGATCAATGGAAGAACTCTTTCCATGATCGCGTTATGTCGCAAATCCCGGATAACGCGGCGAAGGCCAGGCTTTTGCTCGGATGGTCATCTACTCGGCCGACTTGGGACTATGTTGAAGGCCTCGGCGGCGAAGTGCGGGACCAATATTGGCGTCAACTGAGTCTTTTGCCGGACGAAGGGCCGCTCGAAGATATCCTGTTTGCGATTGATCAGTTCCGAAGCGTTGGACGGGACATCGACGTCTTGAGCTGGGGGCATAGACGAAACAAGGACCTGCCTTCTGGCGTGCTCGTGGACCTGCTCGACAAGGGAGTTGATCAGGTCAATGACACCCTCGTGCGCATGGGCAACATGCTGGCCTATTACATAGGACAGGCGTTGAAGGAGCTGCGAACGCGCAGCGATGTCGAAAAGCTGAAAATCGCCAAATTGGAATACGCGTATTTGCCGCTTTTGCGCCACGAGCGTGAACCGCTGACAATCTACGATTTGTTGGCATCAACCCCTGAGATGTTCGTCGAGGTGCTGTCCGGTGTCTTCCGGGGCAAGAACGCCCCAGTCGATCAGGTCCGCACTGATGAGATGCGGGCACGGGCAATTATCTCGTACGACCTGCTGTCAGAATTCAAGAATATGCCTGGCTTGCACGAAGGAAAAATCAACGCGCAGGAATTATCCGATTGGGTGGTGAAGGTCAGAGCTTTAACGGCTGCCAAAGGCTTGGATGACATCGGAGACCAGCGGATTGGCTTCGTTCTGGCTTATGCACCTCAGGATTCCGACGAGCCGTTCTGGCCTCCTTCAGCGGTATGCCAGGTGATCGAAACGTTGGCGTCCGAGCAAATCGAAAGAGGATTTGCAATTGAGTGTTTTAACAAGCGTGGAACCTATAGTAAAGGAATCAATGAGGGAGGAGACCAAGAGCGCGAGTTTGCCAAGCGTTACAAAGCATGGGCAGACGCGACGCTTAAGTACCCTCGGACATCGGCGATGTTGATAGCAATCTCTGAGGACTGGGTTCAAAATGCGGAGCGCGCGGACGTCCAGGCTGAAAAGAGTAAGCTGAAGAGGTAGGCCCCTGAACGCTGTGGTCCTTCAGCACAAAATCCACCGCGTGCGATCGGAAATCACAGCGGCAAGACGAGGCGCTCTAGAGGCGTGAGTTTAGCAAGCCGGGCTGAAGTTGGAAGGCTCGCCCTGCCCTAGCCGGCCTCACGAGTTACCTGACTCGGAACCCGTCAATATGCACGGACCTTGGACGTCGGGTCAGCGCGGGTTACACACCGCTTACATTAATACGAAAGTAGCGTCACGAAGAAAAAAGGGTTACCGGCCGAAGCCTGTAACCCTTTGATCTGACTAACTAATTTTGGTGCCGCTGACCGGAATCGAACTGGTGACCTTCGCATTACGAATGCGCTGCTCTACCGACTGAGCTACAGCGGCGAAACCTGTGCTTCGCCTTCCATCGTGCCCGACAAACAAGCCGTCGCTCACGAAAGAGCCGTATTCTAGCAAACAAACCGGCAACCTTGCTAGTGTGTATCGCGTCACTTTCGCAAGATTTCCGGTTTGCCTAATTTATACGCAGGCGAGCAGGCGCGCCATCAGCCCGCGTGGTAGCCCGTAACCACATCCACTTCTTCTTTCGAACCCAAGAACACCGGCACGCGCTGATGCAGCTTGGTCGGCTGGATATCGAGGATGCGGCCCTGGCCGTCAGTGGCGGCGCCACCGGCCTGCTCGACGATCATCGCCATCGGATTGGCTTCGTACATCAGGCGCAGCTTGCCTGGCATGCTGGTGTCGCGCAGGTCGGCCGGGTACATGAAGACGCCGCCGCGGGTCAGGATGCGGTGCACGTCGGCCACCATCGAGGCGACCCAGCGCATATTGAAGTCCTTGCCGCGCGGGCCGGTGGAGCCTGCCAGCAGCTCGTCGACATAACGCTGGACCGGCGGATGCCAGTGGCGCTGGTTCGACATATTGATCGCGAATTCCTTGGTCGCTGCCGGAATCTGCATGTCGCTCTGGGTCAGCACCCACGAACCCTGCTCGCGGTCGAGCGTGAAGCAGTGCACGCCGTTGCCGGTCGTGAGCACTAGCATCGTCTGCGGGCCGTACACGGCGTAACCGGCGGCCACCTGCGTGCTGCCGGGCTGCAGGAAGTCCTGCTCGGTCGGGTCCTGCATGCCTTCCGGGGCTTTCAGCACCGAGAAGATCGTGCCGATCGACACGTTGACGTCGATGTTCGACGAGCCGTCCAGCGGATCGAACAGCAGCAGGAACTCGCCCTTCGGATAGCGGCTCGGGATCTGGCGGATGGTTTCCATTTCTTCGGACGCCATCGCGGCCAGGTGGCCGCCCCACTCGTTCGCTTCGAGCAGGATCTCGTTGGAGATCACGTCGAGCTTCTTCTGCACTTCGCCCTGGATGTTTTCGGTCTCGGCGCTGCCGAGCACCTCACCCAGCGCGCCCTTGCTCACGGAGTAGCTGATGCGCTTGCAGGCGCGGGCCACGACTTCGATCAGCAGGCGCAACTCGGCATTGATGCTCTGGTGCTGGCGTTGCTCTTCCACCAGGTACTGCGTCAGACTTACGCGTTTCATGAGTTCCTCAGGTTGTGTGAATTTGTTTAGTTGGCCAGCGCCTTGCCGACAATCTCGCGCACGTCGTTCGACAGCTTGACCTGCCCCGCCACCTTCTGCAAGGCTTCGCTCATCTGCCATTGCAGCGACGGCGTATACCGGCGCCAGCGATCCATCGCGCGCGCCAGGCGGCTGGCGACCTGCGGGTTCAGTGCGTCGAGCGCGATTACTTGTTCGGCCCAGAAAGCGTAGCCGCTGCCGTCCGGCGCGTGGAACTGGACCGGATTGTTCACGCAGAACATCGCCACCAGGCTGCGCGCGCGGTTTGGATTGCGCAGCGTGAAGGCCGGATGCGTCATCAGGGCGCGCACTGCCGCCAGGTCCGTGGTGGGGCTTGATGCCTGCATCGCAAACCATTTGTCCACGACCAGCGGCTCGTTCTTGAATTCTTCATAGAACACGGCCAGGGCGTCGGCCGCCTGCGGCAGGCGCGTGGCGACCAGCGCGCCCAGCGCTGCGGCGCGGTCGGTCATATTGTCTGCTTCGTCGAACTGGCGCTGGGCCAGGGCGACGCTGGCGGCGTCCGGCGCGGCGTTCAGGTAGGCCAGCGCCAGGTTCTTCAGGGCGCGCTTGCCGGCCGAGGCAGCGTCCGGGCTGTAGGGGCCGGGCGTGGCGTTGGCCTCGTACTGCGCCAGCAATTCGCTGCGCAGGCGGGCGCCGATGTCGGCGCGCACGAACTGGCGCGCGATGTGTACGGCCAGCGGATCGACGCTCTCGAGCTGCTCGGCGATCATCGATTCGGAGGGCAGCGTCAGGCACTGTTCGCGGAAGGCCGCATCAAGCGTGTCGTCGACCAGGATCTTGCGCAGCGCCTCGATGAAGGTGTCGTCCAGGTTCAGGCTGACAGGGGAATCGTCGTTCGCGCCCGCGTCGCCGGTGAGTTTCAGCAGGCGCCCCATGGCCAGGCGCTGGCCGGCTTCCCAGCGGTTGACCGGGTCGCTGTCGTGGCTGAACAGGTGCAGCAGGTCGGCATCGGTATAGCCACCCTGCAGGATGACCGGCGCCGAGAAGTCGCGCAGCACCGACGC
>Ga0265780_10001145_pt1 | contig 38797 bp, 26 predicted proteins | sample P1T30metagenome_FD_192432 | JGI IMG/M metagenome (GOLD analysis project Ga0265780, IMG submission 192432) | Plant litter microbial communities from East Loma Ridge, Irvine, California - P1 T30 | ecosystem: Environmental > Terrestrial > Plant litter > Unclassified | place: USA: California...
ATGCTGCTTGTGCCTCTTGTGCGAAGTGGGCGGCGGACTCCATGTCCACCGCCACGATGCGCGATACGCCCTGCTCCTGCATCGTCACACCGATCAGTTGATTGGCCATCTCCATGGCGATCTTGTTGTGGGAGATGAAAAGAAATTGGGTATGTTCCGACATGCGCTTGACCATGCGGCAGAAGCGCTCGGTGTTCGAATCGTCCAGCGGCGCGTCGACCTCGTCGAGCAGGCAGAACGGCGCCGGATTCAGGCGGAACATCGAAAACACCAGCGCCGTCGCGGTCAGCGCCTTCTCGCCGCCCGACAGCAAATGAATCGTCGCGTTCTTCTTGCCCGGCGGCTGGGCCATGACCTGCACGCCAGCGTCGAGGATCTCGTCGCCGGTCATCACCAGGCGCGCCTGGCCGCCGCCGAACAGGATCGGGAACAGCTCCGAGAAATGCGTGTTCACGCGCTCGAAGGTGTCTTGCAGCAGGTCGCGCGTTTCCTTGTCGATGCGGCGGATCGCATCTTCCAGCGTGGCGATGGCCTCGTTCAGGTCCGCGTTCTGGGCGTCGAGGAAGCGCTTGCGTTCGGTGGCCGTGGCCAGTTCATCCACCGCGGCCAGGTTCACCGCGCCCAGCGCCGCAATCGCATTCGTCAAACGCGTGACTTCGCCCTGCAGGTACTGGGGTTTCAGCTCGGGGTTGAGCTTCTCGCTCAGCTGCGCTTCGTCGGCGCCGGTGGCGGCCAGGGCTTCGGCGAACTGCTCCTGGTTCAGGCGCGCAGCCTGTTCCTTCAGCTGCATTTCGGTGATGCGGTCGCGCTGCGGCTGCAAACCGCGCTCGTTGCCCATGCGCGATTCTTCCGCGTGGCGCAGTTGCTGGGCCACCTGGTCGAGTTCGTGGCGGGCGTCGGCCAGCGCGCGCTCCTGGGCGGTGCGGCGCTCCAGCAATTCCTGCAAGCCTTCGTGGGCGGTGCCGGATTCGAGCGCCGTCAGTTCGGACTGGCCGTTTGCCAGGCTCTCGGCCACCTGGGCCGCCTGCTGCTGGGCGGTGGCGATGCTGCGCCGCAGTTCCTCGATTTTCGCGCGGCCGGTTTTTTCGGCGAACAGGGCTTCCTGGGCGCCGCGTTCCAGGTCGCGCAATTTGTCGCGCGCCTCGGCCAGGGCCGCTTCGCGCTGCAGGAACAAGGTCTGGCCATCTTCATGCTTGCCCTGCAGTTCGGCCAGTTCCATGTCGAGCACTTCGAACTGTTCTTCGGCTTCCGCCTTGACCTGCTGCTGCTCGGCTTCCTGGGCGCCGATCTCGTTCAAATCGAGGTCGATCTGGTGGCTGCGCTGGTTAAAGCGCGCCTCGACTTCGCTCTGGCGCACCACCTCGATCTGCAGCGCGTGGACTTCGCGCGTGAGCGTGCCGACGCGCGTGCGCGCATCCTGCAAACGGCGCTGCAAGTCGGTGACGGCGGCGTCCGCGCGGGTGGCGCGGCTCCGTGCTTCGTCCAGCAGCAGGGCTTGCGCGCGCAGCTGTTTTGCCGTGTTGTCGATGTCATGCTGGCGGCCCAGCATGCCGTCCTGCTCGGCGTCGGGTGCAAAGAAGCGCACGCTCGACGGCGACACCATGTGGCCCTGGCGCGTAACGAAAGCACCGCCTTGCGGCAGGCGCGCACGCTCGGCAAAGGCGCTGGCCGCATCCTCGGCCACGAACACCAGGTGCAGCCAGTCGTTCAGCACGCCGCGCAGGCCGGGGTCGTTCAGTTTCAGCAGATTCGCGAAAGGCTTCAGGCCCGGCGCCTCGGCTGCGCCTGGCGCACCCGGCGCCGGCGAATACAGGGCCAGGCGCGCCGGCGGTGCGTCAGCCAGAAAGGCCTTGGCCCAGTCGATGTTCGATACTTCCAGCGCGCCGGTGCGCTCGCGCAGCACGGCTTCCAGCGCGGTCTCCCAGCCCTCTTCCACCTGCACCTGCTGCCACAGGCGCGGCAGGCCGCCCAGCTCGTGCTTCTGCAGCCAGGGCGCGACCTTGCCCTGGGTTTGCACCCGTTCCTGCATCTGCTTGAGGGCGGACAGGCGCGCTTCGAGCTTGGCGTTCGCGCCTGACTCCTGCTGCACCTGGGCGTGCGCGTCGCGGCGCTCGGTTTCCACCGCTTCCTGGCGTTCGCCCGCTTCTTCCTGCAGCATGGTCTGTTCTTCCAGCGACTGCTGCTTTTCCTCGAGCTGCATGCGCAGGTTGGCCAGGTGGCTGCTGTCCGGCGGGCTGAGGGCGTTCTTTTCCCCCTGCAGGCGTTCGCGGCGCACGGCCAGGCCGTTCAGGATGTTGGAGGCGTTGCGGCCATGCGCGGCGGCCAGCTCGATACGCTGCTGGATCTGCATGATGCGGGCGCGCGATTCCTCGGCCTTGCGCTGGGCTTCGCGCCAGGCGGCGTCGAGTTCGGGCAGGCGTTCGCCGGCCGCTTCCACCGCGATCTGCGCGCCTTCCGCGCGCGCGGCAAGTTCCTCGACGTTGAAGCTGGCTTCTTCGATCTGTTCTTCGTATTCACCGGCTTGCGCCAGCCACTGATCACGTTGGGCGGCGAGCGTGCCGAGCTGGTTCTGCAAGCGCGTGCGCGACTCGATCACGAACTTGATCTGCGCTTCCAGGCTGCCGATTTCCGAGTTGGTGGCGTACAGCGCGCCCTGCGCCGTGTGCAGGCGGTCGCCCACGGCGAAGTGGTGCTGGCGCAGGTGTTCGAGTTCGAGTTCGACGTTGCGCAGCTTGGCGGTCTGCTCTTCGAGGCTGGTCTGCGCTTCTTCCATCTCGCGGAACCAGCGCTTCTGTTCAGCCTCCGCTTCGTTCTTGCGCAGCAGCCAGAGCAGCTTCTGCTTTTCTTCCTGGTCGCTTTGCAGCTGGTGGAAGCGGTTCGCTACGGCGGCTTGCGCCTCGAGCTTTTCCAGGTTGGCGTTCAGTTCGCGCAGGATGTCTTCCACGCGCAGCAGGTTCTCGCGCGTGTCGGATAAACGGTTTTCGGTCTCGCGGCGCCGTTCCTTGTACTTCGATACGCCAGCCGCTTCTTCGAGGAAGACGCGCAGTTCTTCCGGGCGCGACTCGATGATGCGCGCGATCATGCCCTGGCCGATGATGGCGTAGGCGCGCGGCCCAAGGCCGGTGCCGAGGAAGATGTCCTGGATGTCGCGCCGGCGTACCGGCTGGCTGTTGATGTAATAGGTCGAGGTGCCGTCGCGCGTGAGCGTGCGCTTGACGGCGATTTCGGCGTACTGGCCCCACTGGCCGGCGGCCTTGCCCAGGCTGTTGTCGAACACGAGTTCCACCGAGGCCCGGCCCGAAGGCTTGCGGTGGGTCGAGCCGTTGAAGATCACGTCCTGCATCGACTCGCCGCGCAGTTCCGACGCTTTCGATTCGCCCAGCACCCAGCGTACGGCATCGATGATGTTCGACTTGCCGCATCCATTCGGGCCAACCACGCCGACCAGTTGCCCAGGTACCTGGAAATTGGTGGGATCGACGAAAGACTTGAATCCCGACAATTTAATTGAAGATAGTCGCACCTTGCTTCGGCTATTCGGGAATCGATGAAAGCCGCATCATACCATTTGTTGCTTGCTTTTCGGCCAAGTTTGCGGCAGGTGCGAAACGGTGGAAAGCGACACGCTTGAGCGTCGCTGGCGGATCAGCCCGGGCCCTGGAAATTGCGGTACAGGGCAATGGCCGCAACCGTCGCCAGCAGGAGCAGTTTCAGGCAGGCGATCACCCTGGCGCGGCGCGGCGCAGAACGCCCCGGGCGGCTCGCTGCCAGGGCAGCCTCGCGGTCGTCGGGGTGCAGGTAGCACTCGTCGAGGCTGCGGAAGGTCTCGAAGTCGTCGTTGCGCACGCGCGCGCCGAGCAGCCGCGCCAGTTCGATCATCGCTTCCAGCAGGCGCTCGTCGGGATTGCGCGCCCACAGAGCGTCGGGTTCGCACACGATGCATTCGCGCGCGTCGTCGAGGGCGGGCATGACGATGTGCTCGCCTTCGCCCCCGGGCAGGAAGGCCAGCTTGCCGCCCATGCCGGCGAGGGCACGCTCGATCTCGGGGCGATGAATCGGTATGGTCTTGCCGGACAAGGTGCGCAGGATACGAACGTGATGGCCCATGGTTTTCTTGATTGGGATCGGAAGGCGATTGTAGCAAGGCATGCATAGGCTGACGCAGGCAGGCTCGCCCAAACCGGGCAGTCGAAGGCAGCCCAGCGCCTGGCAGCAGGCTATGCCGATCCGGCCAACGGTCCCGACATGGCCGCCGCCCTCTGGTGGGGGCGGCAGGGACACGGCTTGCGGCTATCGTATTGCGCCGTTAGCAAAGAGGCGGCGGACGACCCGGATCGCTTCGTCGCCGAACTGGGCGCCTGGCCTGCGTCGCGCCTTGCCGCATGCAACTACATCGTCGGCGTCATGTCCACGGTCGCGGCCGAAGTGGTGTTTCCGGAACGTGCTGGTGACTTCGCCCTCGGCGGCAACCTGGACCTGCGCTTTGTTCCCAGCACCGCGACGTTCGCGGTCAAGATGGGCGAGGCGCAAGATTACGCCATGCTCGGCGTGCTGGACGGCGACGCGCTGCGTTTCCGTCACACGAAAGACAAGACCGGGGTCTTCGAAAAAGCGGTGAACGATGTGGCTACCCGTGCCCTGGCGCGCTATCCGCAGCCGCCCGGCATTCCTGCCGGGATCACGCTGGACATGCAGTACAACTTCAGCATCCACCACCGCTAGCAGGCCGATGCGCGGCTAGCCGGCCGCGCGCTTCGGCCCCGGATCGTTGACGGCTTCCTGCATCGCTTCGGTCAGCACGCGGCCGACCACGCCTTCGACGGCCAGCACGCGGATGCTGCCGCAGCGCACCGCTTCGACCAGCTTTTCGGCCGGCAGCGAGAACGATTCCTGGCGCGCCGCGCCCGAGAAGATGAAGAGCGTACGCAGCGGGCTGACCCAGGCCAGCTTGACCTTGCGCACACTGCCGTCGCGCTCCCTGAACTCCAGGCGCATGCCGCGCTCCAACTCATCGACAGTGCTGATTGCCGTGTCTTGCGGCGCCGCGTGGTCATGTGCCTGGTCGTCGTGCATCCGCGCTGCTCGCGCGCGTTGCTCCTGCTCGCGTTCCTGTTCGATGCTGGCCTGCTCCAGGGCGATGCGGCGCAGTGCATCCTGCTGGGCCGCCTCTACCGCCAGTTCCAGCTGGCGCTCAGGCGAGAGTTCGATCGGCGCACGCACGATCTGCAGATGGCATTCGGCCAGCTCGGCAAAGAATTGCAGGCGGTCCGCATCCTGCCACTTGATAGCGTCCAGCCACTTGTTCAGGGCGGTCAGCAGCGGCGGCAGCTTGGCGATCAGGGCCTTGCGTTGCTCCTGGGTCGCCTTCGGTTTCACGGTCCAGATCAGTTCGTCCATGGTCTGGGTGGCGTTCTCCACGGCGCCGGGGCGTTCCTCGTCGATCATGTAGGCAAACGTCAGCACGTCGACCCAGCGCTTGTCGAGGAAAGCCGACACCGTGGCCACCAGTTCGCCGTCGCCCAGGCGCAGCGCCACGGCGTTGCGCGCCGAGCGTCCAGCCACGGTCTGTTTTTCGAGTCTGGTTGCGCGGGCGATCGGCTGGGCGATGGCGGCTTCGGCGGCGCGCTCCTCGGCGGCCAGCTGGGCTTCGACCTCGGCCACCGCCTCGGCAAAGGCTTGCGGCTCGGCGCCGGGTTCGCCGCCCGTGCGGCCGATGCGGTCGACGCCGCGGCGCATCGCCTGCAGCACCGGGTCGTCCGGCGCCTGGCGCTGCTCCCAGCCCATGCGCGACAGCAGGTCGATCATGCGCCGCGCCGGGTGCGTTTCTTCGAAGAAGAAGTTTTGGTCGAGCAAGGCGGCTTTCAGCACCGGCACTTGCAGGAAGCGGATCAGTTCGCGCGTTTCGAGCGGGATGTTGTCGTCAAGCAGAACCGTTTCGAAGATACGCGACAGCAGATCGAGCGTGTTTTCCTCGCCGCGCGACAGGCTGCCCTGGGGCAGGCTTTGCTTCAGGCGCGGCAGGTAGAACACCTGGTGCGGGGCGCTGGCGGGGTGGCCGGCCTGCGCCGTACTTGCTAGGTCCACGCTGCCGACTGCGGGCAAGCCCGGCTGGGCCGGCTGCAAGGAGGCGAGCAGGTCGAGCAAGGAGGCCGGCGCGGCCCCGGCAGCCGGCATCCCGGCCAGCGTAGCGCCCCCGATGCTGGGGGCATGCACGCCGGCTGGCGCAGACACGAAGCCCGGCGCTGCCGGCACGCCTGGGCCGGCAAGCGGGACCACGAAGCCAGGGACAGTGGCGCCGCCGTTGACGGCTGGCATGGCCAGGCCGGCCTGGACGAACTGCACGGCAACGGCAGCGCCAGCCGACGCCATCGACGCCACGCCCTGCCCGGCCGATACCGGCACGCCGCTTTGCGCCTGCCCCGTCGGTGCGCCCGACTGTGCGCCCATTTGTACGCCCGTGGTCGCGGCATTCGCACCGGCTTGCGGCGGCATCAAGGCGCCAGCCTCCTGCGGAACGGCAGGCAGGGCCGGCGCAGCCACCACAAAGCCCAGCGCCGAACTCGGACGCCAGCCGCTGCCTTGGGGCATGTTCGGCAACTCGGGAATCAGGGGCAAGGCCGGCTCGCCGTCGGCGCCGCCCAGCAGGTTGCGCAATTGCTGGGCCAGCGCGGCGTCCATGCCCGAGCGCTTGCTGCGGGCGGTGTCCGTGGACTTGCTGATATGGAAGCGTTCACGCGCCTGCTTGTTGCGGGCACGCAGTTCCTTGTCGGCCGCGTCCAGCAACTCGCCGAGGTCGAGGAAAAGATCCGGCCTCAGCAGCGGCAACAGCAAATCGTGGGACCCGGCGTCCGGCTCGAAGGCGCACCAGGCTTCGTGGACGGCGGTGAGGAACAGGTCCGGGCGCAGCGGATTCTGCGCAGGGCGCAGCACGTCGCGCCCGAGCAGCAGGCCAAGACGCACGCAGATGCTGGCCAGCACTTCGGAATGGGCGATCTCGAAGGGCCGGCACAGCGCGCCAAAGGCGACCTTGCTGTCCATGACTTCGATCGGCACGAGGCTCAGCGAGTCGAGATCGGCATCGGGTTTGCTGGCCGGCGCCAGCTCCTCGGCCGCGGCGGCGAGATGGCGCGCCAGGGCTTCGCTCGCCAGGTGGATGAAGGCGTAGGAATTGGTTTTGAGCAGGTTGCCGGCGCGGGTGCGGCGGTAGGCGGACTGGGCGTCGTCGCCGGCCGTGGTCAGGTCGAGCAGGACGCTCACCAGGCGCGTGACCATGCCGCCCAGCTGCTCGCCGGCGCCGCGCGCCGCATTGCGGGCGAGCTCGGCCACGACCTCGCGCGCTGGCGTTGCGGGTTGGATTTTGCTGGATGTCTCGGTGGTAGCTTGAGCCATGGTGTTGATTCCTTCGGCGTGGGGGCGCCGCTCCTGCCATTGTTGCACATTATTGCCACATGGCAATAGCCCATTTACATATTTCCCGGCGTTGCAGACGCCTCCTGTGGCGTCCTGCGTTGCTAGCGGCCGAGAATATCTTAACGGCAGGTTTTCTGTTGAGCTTGAACAAATTCGGCGCATTTCCTTTCCATAACATTGCTAGGTTCCTCCTTCCGCCATCTCTCTTATTTGTCCAGGAGCGCCCATGAAGACCCTTCGCCAGCTCGACAGCAGAATCAAGATCCACCTTGCCTTTGCCCTCTTCTTCCTCTTGTATGCGCTTGAAATCGTGCAGCTGGGCGCGCAGGACGGGCGCCCGCTCCTGCACCTGGGCGTGCTGGGTCCGCTCGGCCTGGGCCTGGGCCTGGCGCTCGGCTTTTCCAGCTGGCTGGCCGACGACACGCAGCGCGCCCTGCGCGAGGCCGGCGCCCTGGCGCAGCGCCTGGCGGATGGCGACCTGCGCGTGCGTGTCGATTCTCCTCAGCACGGCGAAGGCGGCAAGCTGATGGCGGCCATGGCGGCGCTGGCGCTGAAACTCGCCAGCGTGGTAAAGGAGGTGCGCGCCGGGGCCGAAGGCATCGGTACGGGCACCGGAGAGATTGCCACCGGCAATATGGATCTGTCGGCGCGGACCGAGCAGCAGGCCGCCTCGCTCGAGGAAACAGCCTCGTCGATGGAAGAATTGACGGCGACCGTACGCCAGAACGCCGACCATGCGCACGAAGCGAGCCGGCTGGCGGTGTCGGCGTCGGAAGTGGCGGTCAAGGGCGGCCAGGTGGTGGCGGACGTGGTCGGCACCATGGCCTCGATCAACGATTCCTCGAAGCAGATCAGCGAAATCATCGGGGTCATCGACGGCATCGCCTTCCAGACGAATATCCTGGCCCTGAACGCGGCGGTGGAGGCGGCGCGCGCCGGCGAGCAGGGGCGCGGCTTCGCCGTGGTGGCCTCGGAAGTGCGCAGCCTGGCCCAGCGCTCGGCTGCGGCAGCCAAGGAAATCAAGGCCCTGATCGACGATTCGGTGGCCAAGGTCGATGCCGGCACCCAGCTGGTCGACAAGGCCGGCAAGACGATGGAGGAAGTGGTGAGCAGCGTGAAGCGCGTCACCGACATCATTGCCGAGATCGCCGATGCCAGCGTGGAGCAGACCGCCGGCATCGAACAGGTGAACGGGGCGATCGCGGCGATGGACCAGGCCACCCAGCAGAACGCGGCCCTGGTCGAGGAATCGGCGGCGGCGGCCACGGCGGTACGCGAGCAGGCGGCGGCGCTGGCGCGCGCAACAAGCGGCTTCGTGCTGGCGAACGACACGCCTGCCCCGGCCGCCCCGGCCAGGGAAAAGCTGTCGGACAAATTCCTAGCGCCTGCTGCGGCGAAGCTGGCCGGCAAGCCCCGCCTGGCAGCGGCAGCGCCCCGCCCTGCCCCTGGCGCCAAACCCAAAACCGGCAAATCGGCGCCAGCTACACCAGCAGCACCACGCGCATCGGCCAAACCGGACGCCGATTGGGAAGAGTTTTAAACAAAACGCGCGAATTACATTGACGTATTTGAGGATGCGCTTATTTTGAATATGTAGGAGTTTCCCCTACACGGGCTCAGGCGGTCATCCGATACCTCTTCCACGGCATGGGTCGCATGATGGCGCTACCGAATTGACTGCTCATTGAACGCAGTAGTTTGGCGAGTGACGTATTTCTCTACATTGAAAGGAAATAATCATGGCCTCGAATCAAAACAAAGGTACGCAAGGCGGCACCCCTGAGCAACATGCGGCAGCTGGCCGCCAAAGCCACAAGAACGACGCAAACAAGCAGTCCGGTTCGGGCTCGGGTTCGCGCTCGGGCTCGACGGCGGGATCGGGAGCGGGCACCCGCGGCGGCACGCCTGAACAGCATGCCGCAGCCGGCCGCCAGAGCCACAAGAACGACGGCAACAAGCAGTCGGGCTCGGGTTCCGGTTCGCGTTCGGGCTCCAGCTCGGGCAACAGCATGCGCAGCGACGCATCCGAACAGAACCTCGAACTTGGCCGCCAGAGCAGCAAGGGCAGCAAGAGCAAGCGCTGATCCGCTGGTCCGACGCCCCTTGAAGGGCGACCAATAAAAAGCCTGGCGCAATACAGCCCAGGCTTTTTTTATTATCTGCACGAATGAACCAATTGGCCGAAACCATCGGTTATTTGCATAATGCGATCACGGTGCAAATAGTGTATTGCCGGGTTAACCCGACTGCAAATACTATTTGCACTGCCGCCTCCATCGATTAATACAATACGGCCTTTATCAATCGAGCTCAGATATTGCGCAGGATCGCGCCTTTTGGCGGCGCAAAATCGGCCACGTCGTCGATCATGCGCGCGGTTTTCGCATCGCGCGCATTCAGGTGCAGGTCGGAATACTGGTGGATCGCCCACTGGTCCGGCGACAGCTCGATGTGACGCCGCAAGATCGACTCGGTACGCGCGTCGTCGGCGCGCAAACCCTCGACGATGATGTTGAGCGCATCCGGCCGCGAACCCGGCGAGGCCGTAGCGTGCGACTTGTGCACCATGAAACGCGCCGTGTCGCTGGCATAGCGCCGGCTGCCCGACAGGTACATGATGACGGCAATCGAGGCCACCGCCCCGCCGTTGTACATCACGAACTCGATCGGCGACTTCGACATGAAGTTGTACAGGCACAGGCCGTCGCTGACGTAGCCGCCGTTCGACTGCACCAGCACGTGGGCCGTCTCGATACCGTCTTCGGTCATATGGCCGACCGCCTCGAATACCCGGTGCACCATGTCGCTGTTGACGTCGCCAGACAGCGTGAACCAGGCTTCCTTGTCGTGTTTGGTTTGATCTTCGCTCATAGTCTTTTTCTACCTGCAAAGTGTGAAGCCTAGTTTAACAAATCGAGGAAAAAGCCTGCGCGCATGCCCGCCAACGGTGCGCGCCCCCTCCTTTCATTGACAGCAACGTGAGCCTCGCATATTCTCCACAGTCTTGATCGGGAGAGCGCAGTTCACGCTGCCGCCGAAGGGGCATCACCCAAAAACTCTCAGGCAAAAGGACCGGTCAGGGGACGGCGCGCACGGCGCACCGGACCAACTCTGGAGAGCGGCCAGCAACCCTGGCCCACCGAAGGGGCAGGCGGATTTCCGCTATCTCTCAGGTACCAAGGACAGAGGGGCGCGCAGCAGCGTACGGCCGTTCGAACGGCGTGCGCGGCCGCTCCCTTATATATCTGCCCAGAGGATTCCATGACGCTCCAAGCGACCCCGCTCAATTCCGCACACCGCGCCGCCGGCGCCAAGATGGTCGACTTCGGCGGCTGGGACATGCCGGTCAACTACGGTTCGCAGATCGAAGAGCACCACGCGGTGCGTACCGACGCCGGCATGTTCGACGTCTCGCACATGTGCGTGGTCGACCTCGAGGGCGCCAATGCGCGGTCCTTCCTGCGCGGCCTGCTGGCCAACAACGTCGACAAGCTGCAAGTGCCGGGCAAGGCCCTGTACTCGGCCATGCTGAACCCCGAGGGCGGCGTGATCGACGACCTGATCGTCTACTTCTTCCGCGAAGACTGGTTCCGCCTGGTCGTGAACGCCGGCACCGCCGAGAAAGACGTCGCCTGGATGCGCCAGCAAAACGACGCGACCAATAGCGGCTTGAGCATCACCCCGCGCCGCGCCGGCCTGATCGACAACGACCAAGCCATCGCCCTGGTTGCCGTGCAGGGCCCGAACGCCCGCGCCAAGGTCTGGGAAGTGCTGCCGCAGACGCAAGCCGCGTCGGAAGCCATGAAGCCCTTCAATGTCGTGATCGTCCCGGACACCGCCTTTGGCGAAGCCATGGTCGCGCGCACCGGCTACACCGGCGAAGACGGTTTCGAGATCGGCGTGCCGGCCACCCAGGTCGAAGCGCTGTGGAACGCCCTGGTGGCCGCTGGCGTCAAGCCGGCCGGCCTCGGCGCGCGCGACACCCTGCGCCTGGAAGCGGGCATGAACCTCTACGGCCAGGACATGGACGACAGCGTGAACCCGCTCGACGCCGGCCTGGGCTGGACGATCGACCTGGTGTCGGAACGCGACTTCATCGGCAAGGCGGCGCTGCAGGCCAAGGGCCAGCAGGCGCAATTCGTCGGCCTGATCCTGCGCGAAAAAGGCGGCATCCTGCGCGCCCACCAGAAGGTCATCGCCGCATCCGGCGCCGAGGGCGAAATCACCAGCGGCACCTTCAGCCCCAGCATGCAGCAGGCGATCGCCCTGGCGCGCGTGCCGATGGACGTGCAGGTCGGCGACACCGTGCACGTCGAGATTCGCGACAAGAAGCTGGCTGCCTCGGTCGTCAAGCTGCCTTTTGTCCGCAACGGCAAAGTGCTGGCTGTTTGACCCCCGCGACACACGATTTATAATTCCGCACCATCCCAACCAGGAGTTTTACATGAACATTCCAGCCGACCTGAAATATACCGAGTCCCATGAGTGGGTCCGCCTCGAAACCGACGGCACCCTGACCGTCGGCATCACCGAGTACGCGCAGGACGCACTGGGCGACATCGTGTTCGTCGAACTGCCGCAGGTCGGCAAGTCCTTCACCGCCGGCGACGATGCCGCCGTCGTGGAATCGGTGAAAGCCGCCAGCGACATCTACGCGCCGGTTTCGGGCACTGTCACCGCCGTCAACCAGCCGGTTGCCGACGCGCCGGACTCGATCAACAGCGACGCCTACGGCGCCTGGCTGTTCAAGCTGCAGCCAACCGACGCGAATGCGATCAACGGCCTGCTGGACGCCGACGCCTACGGCAAGACCACCGACAACTGATTGTCGCCAGGGGACGGCTCGGCCGTCCCTTTTCGTATCGACACGCGCATCACGATCTCCGTCGTACCTGTTCCCTACCCCGGCGCCACCGCGCCAGCACCTTCTCTTGGCCTCTACCATGACCCGCACCAGCCTCCTTGACCTCGAAGCACGCGATTCCTTCATTCCGCGCCACATCGGCCCATCGGAATCCGAACAGGCAGCCATGCTGTCGACCCTCGGCTACGACACGCGCGAAGCGCTGATCGACGCCGTCGTTCCCGCCAACATCCGCCGCAAGGACACGCTGGACCTGGGCCAGTTCGTACAGCCGCGCAGCGAAGAAGAAGCACTGGCGACCCTGAAAGCGCTGGCCTCGAAGAACAAGGTCATGAAGTCGATGATCGGCCAGGGCTACTACGGCACCCATGTGCCGAAGGTCATCTTGCGCAACATCTTCGAAAACCCGGCCTGGTACACCGCCTACACCCCCTACCAGCCGGAGATTTCGCAAGGCCGCCTGGAAGCGATCCTGAACTTCCAGCAGATGATCACGGACCTGACCGGCATGGGCATCGCCAACTCGTCGATGCTCGACGAAGGCACCGCCGCCGCCGAAGCCATGACCCTGATCCAGCGCGTCGGCAAGTCGAGCTCGAAGGTGTTCTACGTGGCCGAGGACGTGCTGCCGCAGACCCTGGAAGTGATCCGCACCCGCGCCACGCCGATCGGCGTCGAAGTGCGCAGCATCGCGCCAGGCGACATCGAAAAGCTGGAAGACACCTGCTTCGGCGTGCTGCTGCAATACCCGGGCGTGAACGGCGAAGTGCGCGACTACCGCGCCGCCTGCGAACACCTGCACGCGATGGGCGCCATGGTCGTCGTGGCTGCCGACCTGCTGGCCCTGACCCTGCTGGCCGCGCCAGGCGAATGGGGCGCCGACGTGGTCGTCGGTAACAGCCAGCGCTTCGGCGTGCCGCTCGGTTTCGGCGGCCCGCACGCCGGCTACCTGGCCACGCGAGACGAATACAAGCGCTCGATGGCCGGCCGCCTGGTGGGCGTGACCGTCGACGCGCAAGGCAACCAGGCCTACCGCCTGGCGCTGCAGACGCGCGAACAGCACATCCGCCGCGAAAAAGCGACCTCGAACATCTGCACCGCGCAAGTGCTGCTGGCCGTGATGGCCGGCATGTACGCGGTGTACCACGGCCCGCAAGGCCTGAAGCGCATCGCCCAGCGCGTGCACCGCCAGGCCGTGATCCTGGCCGCCGGCCTGCAGTCGCTCGGCTTCGAGCTGGCCAACGCCACCTTCTTCGACACCCTGACCGTGCGCACGGCCGATGCCGACGCCCTGGTCGGCGCCGCAGCAGCCCAGGGCATCAACCTGCGCCGCGTCGACGGCACCCACGTCGGCATCTCGCTCGATGAGACCACCACCCGCGACGACCTGGCTGCGCTGTTCACGATCTTCGGCAACGGCACCCAGGTTGACCTGGACGCCCTCGACGCCGATGCAGGCGACGCCTTCCCGGCCGCGCTGGCCCGCAGCTCGGCCTATCTCACGCATCCGACCTTCAACCGCTACCACGCCGAGCACGAGATGCTGCGCTACCTGCGCTCGCTGGCCGACAAGGACCTGGCGCTCGACCGCACCATGATCCCGCTCGGTTCGTGCACCATGAAGCTGAACGCGACCTCGGAAATGATCCCGGTCACCTGGCCCGAGTTCTCGAACGTCCACCCGTTCGCGCCGCAAGACCAGACCGTCGGCTACCGCGAGATGATCGACCAGCTCGAAGCCATGCTGTGCGCCGCCACCGGCTACGCCGCGATTTCGCTGCAGCCGAACGCCGGCTCGCAGGGCGAGTACGCGGGCCTGCTCGTCATCCAGAAGTACCATCAAGCGCGCGGCGAAGGCCACCGCAACGTCTGCCTGATCCCGTCGTCGGCGCACGGCACCAACCCGGCATCGGCCAGCATGGTCGGCATGAAGGTCGTGGTCACTGCCTGCGACGAGAACGGCAACGTCGACCTGGCTGACCTGAAGGCCAAGGCTGAGCAGTACAGCAAGGACCTGGCCTGCGTGATGGTCACCTACCCGTCGACCCACGGCGTGTTCGAAGAAGGCATCCGCGAACTGTGCGAGATCGTGCACGCGCACGGCGGCCAGGTGTACGTGGACGGCGCCAACATGAACGCGATGGTCGGCGTGGCCGCGCCGGGCGCCTTCGGCGGCGACGTCAGCCACCTGAACCTGCACAAGACCTTCTGCATCCCGCACGGCGGCGGCGGCCCGGGCGTCGGTCCGATCGGCGTCGGCGCCCACCTGGCCCCGTTCCTGCCGAACCAGCTGTCGACCGGTTACGTGCGCAACGAACAAGGCATCGGCGCAGTGAGCGCGGCTGCCTACGGTTCGGCCTCGATCCTGCCGATCTCGTGGATGTACATCGCGATGATGGGCGCCGAGGGCCTGACCGCCGCGACCGAAGTGGCGATCCTGAACGCCAACTACATCGCGCGCCGCCTGGCGCCGCACTACCCGGTGCTGTACACCGGCCACGACGGCCTGGTGGCGCACGAGTGCATCATCGACCTGCGTCCGCTGCAGGACAAGACCGGCATCTCGAACGAAGACGTGGCCAAGCGCCTGATGGACTTCGGCTTCCACGCCCCGACCATGAGCTTCCCGGTGCCGGGCACGCTGATGATCGAGCCGACCGAGTCGGAATCGAAGGCGGAGCTGGACCGCTTCATCGAGGCGATGATCACCATCCACGCCGAGATCGTGAAGGTCGAGCGCGGCGAGTACGACAAGATGGACAACCCGCTCAAGGGCGCCCCGCACACGGCCGAGGTGGTGACTGCAGACGACTGGCAGCACACCTATACCCGTGAAGTGGCCGCCTTCCCGGTGGCGTCGCTGCGCAAGAAGAAGTACTGGCCGCCGGTGGGCCGTGCGGACAACGTGTACGGTGACCGCAATCTGTTCTGCGGCTGCGCGCCGATCAGCGATTACGAGTGATCTGACTCGTAGCTGGTGAACGAAGCCCCGCCGCGTGCGGGGCTTTTTTTATTCGAAGCCGGGAACCGCGACCGTACGGTGGGCACTCCGTGCCCACGCGGTTACGTGCGTATCCTTTGGCTGGCGGCGGCGACTGTTCGCCCCGCGGCTCAACCACCGTTGCGAACGCTAACGAGGCGCTTTTTCGAACGCCGCGAAGGCGCAAGCGTTTCGATGAAACAGGCGCCCACAATGATCATCGTTCCGCGTGGGCACGGGGTGCCCACCCTACGGATTTGGCGATAACGATCATGGCGAGCACACCGTCGGCACGGCCAACCTGCCTGCAACTCAATCCCGCCGCGACGCCAGATGCAAATGCGGCCGCGGATGGCGCCTGCGCTCGGCAGCCACCTCCAGCGCCCCATCCTGCGTCACCAGCCGCGACCAGGTCTTCACCGCACCCGGCTTGGGGTCAGGCGCCGGCGCAGCAGCAGGCTCGCCCGCCGCCACCTCATCCAGCCGGAACGCCGACACCGCCCGCGACAGCGTCAATGCCTGCATCTGCAAGGTCCGCGCCGCATCGGCCGCCTCTTCCACCAGCGTCGAGTTGCGCTGCGTGACCTGGTCCATCTGCACGATCGCCTGGTTCACTTCATCCAGCCCGCTGGCCTGCTCCAGGCTGGCCGAGCTGATCTGGCTGACGATGTCCCCCACCTGCTGCACCGACATCGCGAGCGTCGCCATGCTGCTGCCGGCCTGGGCCGCGCAGGCGGTGCCGCCCTCGATCTCGGCCACCGACTGCGCCACCAGTTCGCGGATCTCACGCGCCGCGCCGCCGACGCGCAGCGCCAGCGAGCGCACCTCGCCCGCCACCAGCGCAAACTCGCGCCCGCCGTCGCCCACGCGTGCCGCTTCCAGCGCCGCGTTCAGCGCCAGCGTGCCGGTCTCGTTGGCGATGGCGTCGATCTGGCCGACGATGTCGCCGACCCGGCGCGCGCTTCCCTTCACCGTTTCCATGGTCGTCACCAGGCGGTCGACCACGCTTTCGCCCTGCAGGGCCGCGTTCGAGGCCGATGCGGCCAGGCGGTTCGCGGCCTGGGCGCTGTCGGCGGTCTGGTGCACGGTGGCGGCCAGTTCCTGCATCGACGACGCCGTGTGCTCCAGCGAGCTGGCGCGGAACACGGCGCGCGTGGTGAGGTTCAGGTCGCGCAGCGCGATCTCGCGCGAGGCGCTGCCGATCGAGCGCGCCGATTCGAGGATGGTGCGCAGCGTGCCGTTCAGGTTACGGATACTGGCGTCGAGCGCGCGCGAAGTGTCGGCGATCTCGTCGTTGCCATACACCCGGTCCTTGACGGTCAGGTCGCCGCTGGCCAGGTCGATCGCCGCCGCGCCGATGCCGCGGATTTCCGCCAGCAGCGCGCGCCGCACCGCCATCGTGATGCGCAGCGAGACCAGCACCGCCAGCAGGATCACGCAGGGCGTGGCCAGGGCCATGGCGCGGAAGTCGCTGGCCGCGCTGTCCGAGGCGGCGCGCGACAGCGCCTGCTCGTGCTCGGACAGCTCGGCCAGGCGCTGGGCCACCACGGCAAAGGCGCTGTCGGCCTTGCTCATGGCATTCGCGCCGATCGACTGGTCGTCGCGCACGATCTCGAGCACGTCGCGCACCGCGCCCGTGTAGATGCGGTAGGCCTCCAGCGCCTGCTCGACGTAGCGGCGCTCGGCGTTGCCCGCTTCGGTCTGGCGCGCCAGCGCGGCCAGGCCGCTGCTGCTCTGGGCATGCTGGCGGTCGATGTCGCGCATCAGCGGTTCGATCCGGCTTTTCGGAAAGCTGCCGGCGATCCAGGTCTGCAGCTGGTACACCTGGGCGTGGCCGCGCTGGGCGCCCGCCACCAGCTCGCTGGCGGCGCGCATGTGGCTGGCGCGCTGGTTGACGATGACTTCCAGCGAGGCGTTCTGGCGCACCATCGCGTAGTAGCCGCCGGTGGACAGCAGCACCAGCAGGACCAGCACGACGGCCGGCGCGAGCAGCAGCTTGGGGCCGATCTTCAGGCGGGCTAGCATGGGCAGGCAGGGAAAGAGAAGAAGGACGGCACGGCCGCAACGGAGGAAAACGGAAGAGTCATCATGAGGCCCTCGATATGTTCGACACGCAAAATTTCTTCAGCGCATTTGACCAATCTACGTCATCCGTCCGGGCGCGCTCTTGCGCAATCTCAAGACCGTCCTCGCCGCGCGCCCCGGCTGTGGCGCCATGGACAATTCCGGCGCCACAGTTAAACTAGCGCCATGAAAAAGATTGCCGTCCACCTGGCCCGGCACCGGCGCCTGCTGGCGCTGGGCGGGCTGTCCCTGCTGCTGCACCTGCTGGCCCTGGCCTGGATCGGCAGCCAGCCTGGCGCCGCGCCGCGCCAGACGCTGGGCGTGCCGATCGCGCTGCGCCTGGAGCGCTCGGCCGCGGCTTCGACACAATCGGCGCCGCAGCCGGCGCTGCGGGCGGCCGAACCTCAGCCAGAGGCCACAGCGCCGGCCCAGGCCAGTGCCGCTCCTGCCGACACGCCACCAGCCCTGCCGCCACTGCAGTCGCTGGTGCCGGCCAATGCGCAGTCAACGTCTTCTTCCGCGCCCTCCTCCCTGCCCGGCCCATCGGCTGCCACTGCCGCAAGCGCCCCACCCGCGCGCGGCGACCCGCGCGGCGCTGCCGTGCAGCAGATGCCGGGCCGCTACCGCGTGCAGACGCCTCCTTCGGTGCGCCTGCGCTACGCCGTCAGCCGCACCCGCCCAGGCCGCGCGCCGTCGCGCGAAGGCGAAGCCCAGCTGGTCTGGGAAGCCGGCGGTGGCCGTTACCAGCTGCGCCTGGAGGGCGTGCTCGGCCTGCTGGAAAGCGAGGGCGGCGGCGACGACACCGGGATCGCACCAATCCGCGCCAGCGAGCACCAGGACGACGGCAGCGACCGCATCACGCGCTTCGACCGCGCCGCCGGACGCATCGACGCCGATGGCGCACGCAGCGACCCGCTCTACCTGGGCAGCCAGGACCGCGCCTCGCTGCTGATGCAGCTGGCCGGCATGGGCCTCGCCGCTCCCGAGCAGATGGAGGGCGTGATCGAGATGATGCTCGTTGGGCCCGATGGCGCGCGCACGGCGCGTTTCGAGGTGCTGGGCCGCGAGCCGCTGGCCACCGGCGCCGGCAGCCTGCACACGCTGCGCCTGGCCGAGCTCAGCGAACCGGGCCGGCGCCGGCTGGAAATCTGGCTGGCGCCGGAACGCGGCTGGCTGCCGGTGCAACTGCGCGTGACCGAACCCGATGGCAGCGTCGCGAACCAGGTCGTGACCGGCATCGAGACCGCGCCCTCCGCCGGCACTGCGGTCATGTAGCGGCGCCGGCGGCCGATCAGAAGCGCATCTCCAGCGTCGCCACCAGCTTCGGGCTTTCCGGATAGGTCCAGCCGCGGCGCTCGGTGCCGCTCACCGGGTCGATATAACTCGGTTCGAAGAAGTTGTCCTCACCGAGCAGGTTCGAGCCGGCCAGGCGCAGCTGCAGCTTCGGATTGAACTGCCACACCGCGTAGGCTTCCAGGTCGGTGCGCGCATGCGTATAGAAGCTGCGCTCCACGCTGGGGTCGACGCGCCCGCCGCGCCGGTGCGCCAGGCTGGCGCCGCCGGAGAATGCACCGCGCTTGTAGTCGAGGCCGAGGTTCGCCGTGAGCGGCACCTGCTGCTCCATGCGGTTGTAGGGACCGGGCACCGAATCCACGCGCGACCAGTTGCGGCTGACGCTGGCGCGCAGCTCAAGCGCAGGCGCATCCGGCATCAGCGCCGACAGCGGGAACTTGGCGTCCAGCTGCAGCGTGCGCAGTTCGGCGCGGTCTTCGTTGGTGGGCGTGAAGATCCAGCGCAGGCCATCGAAATAGATGCGGTTGCCGGTGTAGTTGTCGATGCGGCGCAGCGAGGCGCTGGCGCCCAGCATTGCCCCTTCGGCCCAGTGGCGCTCCCAGCCGGCGTCGATGCCCCAGGCCAGTTCGGGCTTCAGGTTCGGGTTGCCCACGTAATCGGCCTCGGTGGCGCTGTTGTTTTCCCAGGCCGAGCGGCGCGGCACCAGGCTGTACAGGTCGGGCGCCCTGTAGGTGCGGCTCAGGGCCAGGCGCAGCTGGTCGCCCTTCTCGCCGGGCAGCTTCCACAGGGTCTGCAGCACCGGGCTGAATACGCTGGAGCGCACGCGCGTGGTGTCAAAAGTGTTGCCGCTGACGCGCGTGCGCACCCCTTCCCAGCGCGCGCCGAGATACACCGACAGTTGCGGCGAAATGGTCCACTCGTCCTGGGCATACACGGCGGCGCGCAGCGCCCGCGCCGCAAAGGTTTCCACCGGCGGCTGGCCGGGTGGCAGCACCCGCACTGCATCGGCCTCGGCGCGCAAGTCGTCGCTGTCGTTCAGGCCCGCGTCCCAGCCCACCGCCAGCACATGGCCGCCCTCGAATGCACGCGTGTACTTGCCGGTGCTGCTGGCGCCGCGCGCATCGGTTTCGGTGCGCACGCTGCCCTCGGTTTCCGGCCGCCCCAGGCCATCGACGCCGCTGCGCCGAACCAGCGTGTCCTGCCAGCTGCGCGTGAGTCCGATCTTGCTTTCGAGTTTGGCGCTGGACGCCAGGGTCGTGTTCCAGCGCAGGTTCGTGCTCAGCATGCGGTCGTCGAACGCGCCGGCGGTGTGCAGGTCCGGCACCGGCGGCGGCGCGCCGACCGCGGTCGTGGTCACGGCGTGGCCATGGTTGCGGAAGCTGCCGCCGTTGGCCAGGGTCTCCCATTCGAGACTGTCGCCGTTCTCGAAGGTCCAGCTCAGGCGCGGGCTCAGGTTCAGGCGGTTCATGCGGCCGCGCTCGGCCAGCCTGGTCGCGCGGCGCATGTCGACCGTGCCATCGGGCCGGGTATTGGTCTGGTAGCTGCTTGTTTCGCGGTCGAGGGCGTCGTGGTTGCCGCTGGCCGAGAACGACCAGGCCGATTTCTCGCCGCGGTCGGCCAGGTCGGCGCTGAAGGTGGGGCCGCGGAATTCGCGCGCGTCCATGTAGCCCAGCTTGGCCTCGCGCTCCTGTTTGCGCACCTTCCTGCGCGTGACGATGTTGATGGTGCCGGCCACCGACTCGTTCGAGAACTCGGCGCTGGCCGAGCGCAGGACCTCGATGCGCTCGATCATCTCGGGCGACAGCGTGGCCAGCATGAAGCCCGGCGGCGTGCGCTCGCCGTCGAGCAGGATCTGCGTGTAGCCGCCGGCCAGGCCGCGCATCCGCACTTCCTGGGCGCCGCCTGAGCCGACCGTCACGCTCACGCCGGGTATGCGCTTGAGCACATCGGGAACGCTGGTGTCGCCGTAGCGTTCGATCTCCTCGCGCCGCACCACGATGCGGCTGGCCGTGTCGTCGCGGCGGGGGTCGTAGGTGGTGCTTTTTACTTCGACCTGGGGGACTGGCGTGTCGGGTGGGGATTGCTGGGCGAGGGCCGAGCTTGAAAAGCCGGCAGCGAGGATGAGGAGCGTGCGGGGGGGCGGTGGGGGCATATGCCAGTCTCCGGAAATGGCTATTCGTGTTGTGGGAATAACTATATGCCGGAATGTGGCAATATGTAAACGTTTTTGAGAAATATAAATTACTAACATATAGCAATTGATATTGCCTAACATGAGCAGTCCTTCAATTCTTATGATCGAGACAGCGACCGTAGGGTGGGCACTCGTGCCCACGCGGTTACGTGTTCGTCCGCAACCGATAGCGTCGATGGTTCGCTCGCCAGCGCCAAGCCAGGACGACCCATTTGCATGGGCTTCGCTTGGCTGTGCGGGCGACACCTCGCGGCACGTGTCCGAAGTCGAAGCACGTAACCGCGTGGGCACGGAGTGCCCACCGTACGGGCCGGCGTTCCGGGTCCGGGTAAGCAATTCGGCATGCCAAACAAAAAGCGGACCCACGCTCGCACGTGGATCCGCCCTCTTCAGCCAGGCAGTCTGGTTACGCCAGCTTCGCCGCGTGTTCGCGCGTGGCGTGGAAGGTCAGCTTCGGCCAGCGTTCCTGGGTCAGGCGCAGGTTCACGCCCGAGGTGGCCAGGAAGGCCAAATTGCCGGCCGCATCGTAGGCGACCTGGTGGCCGAGCTGGTTCTCGAAGTCGGCCAACGATTTTTTGTCATCCGACGACACCCAGCGCGCGCTGCTGATGCTCGACGATTCGAACACCGCATCCACGCCATACTCGTTCAGCAGGCGGCTTGCCACCACCTCGAACTGCAGCACGCCGACCGCGCCCAGGATCAGGTCCGAGCCCAGCACCGGCTTGAACACCTGTACCGCGCCCTCTTCGCCCAGCTGCTGCAAGCCCTTGTGCAGCTGCTTTACTTTCAGCGGATTGCGGATGCGCACCGTGCGGAACAGGTCCGGCGCGAAGTACGGGATGCCGGTAAAGGTCAGCAGCTCGCCTTCCGAGAAGCTGTCGCCGATCTGCATGTTGCCGTGGTTCGGCAGGCCGATGATGTCGCCGGCATAGGCTTCTTCCACCTGCTCGCGCGAGGACGCCATGAAGGTCACCACCGACGACAGCTTCACTTCGCGCCCCAGACGCAGGTGACGCACCTTCATGCCCTTCTCGAAGCGTCCCGAGCACACGCGCAGGAAGGCGATGCGGTCGCGGTGGGCCGGGTCCATGTTGGCCTGGATCTTGAAGACGAAGCCCGAGAACTTCGGCTCGTCCGGATTCACGGCGCGCACGGTGGCGTCGCGCTCGCGCGGGCCCGGCGCCCAGTCGACCAGGGCCGACAGGATTTCGCGCACGCCGAAGTTGTTGATCGCGGAGCCGAAGAACACCGGCGTCTGCACGCCCGACAGGAAGCGCTCCAGGTCGAAGGGATGCGAAGCGCCGTGCACCAGCTCGACTTCCATTTTCAGCTGTTCGATCTCGAGCGGGAACATCTCGGCCAGCTTCGGATTGTCGATGCCCTTGATGATCTCGAAGGCGCCGTCGGCTTTTTCTTCGCCGGCCTTGAACAGCATGATGGTGTCGTTCAGCAGGTGGTACACGCCGCGGAAGTTCTTGCCCATGCCGATAGGCCAGGTCACCGGCGCGCATTCGATCTTCAGCACCGATTCCAGCTCGTCGAGCAGCTCGAGCGGATCGCGCGTTTCGCGGTCCAGCTTGTTCATGAAGGTGACGATCGGCGTATTGCGCATGCGGCAGACGTCAAGCAGCTTGATCGTCTGCGCTTCCACGCCCTTGGCCGCGTCGATCACCATCAGGGCCGAGTCGACGGCCGTGAGCACGCGGTAGGTGTCTTCCGAGAAGTCCTGGTGGCCCGGGGTGTCGAGCAGGTTGATCACGTGGTCGCGGAACTCGAACTGCATCACCGAGGACGCGACCGAGATGCCGCGCTGCTTCTCGATGTCCATCCAGTCGGAGGTGGCGTGGCGGCCGCTCTTGCGGCCCTTGACGGTGCCGGCCAGCTGGATCGCGCCCGAGAACAGCAGCAGCTTCTCGGTCAGCGTGGTCTTACCGGCGTCAGGGTGGGAAATGATGCCGAAGGTGCGGCGGCGCGCCACTTCGCGCGCGATGAAGGCAGGCGTGGACGCCGTCGTCGGCGCGCTGCTGTCGGCAGCGGCGTCGGTTGCGAGGATGTCAGATTCGTTGGACATAGTCGAGCCCCAATTGGCCCATGAAGAAAACCCTCGATTTTACCGATTCCGAGGGTGTTCGTGTGAATTGAATGGGGCGGCTTACTCCCGCACCCTGCGCCAGCCGGCGCGCGATGCACCTTCCGACTCGGCCGGGGCCACGCCCGAGGTGATGGTATTGCCGTCGGCAGTAGTCGTGATCATCTTCAGCGCGCCCGACGGCAGGCGCACGATGATGAAGCCGACCGCCGCTGAGGAATTCGACAGGGTCTTGCCGGCGACCTGCACCTCCTGGTTGGCGCTGTTCCTGATCGTCTCGCCCAGCGGTTCGCCGGTGCAGACGTTCAGCTGGTAGACGTTGCTGGTGCCGCCCACCTTGCAGCTCGACGAGGAGCTCGGCAAATTGGTCACGACGTTCAGGCCGCCCGCAACGATCTTCGGATCCAGGTTCACGCGCTCGCCGGTGTTCAGGCCGAAGTCGACGTACCAGCCGCGCTGGGTCGAGAAGTCGACCGCGGGGCCGCTGACCGAGTACGAAGTGCTGGTGCCGCTGATCTTGGCCAGGGTCTGCTTCGCCATGCTCGAAGTGCCGCGCCACTCGGCGGTCGGAATCGTGCTGCCGGCATCCTTCAGCACGTAGGCGCTCTGCACCTTGATGTTGCCGATGTCGACTTCGTCGAGCAGGCGTCCGGTGCCGAAGGCGACCACGCGCGTGGTGGTGCTGCTCTGGCTGCCGTCGGCCGCCACCGTATTGACCAGGCAGGTGGTGACGTCGGGACGCGTGGTGACCGGCTGGTCGGCGCCGGGGAAGCCCAGCAGCACCACGCCCGGGTCGCCCAGGCCGGTGAAGTCGAAGCGCCACATCGCGCCGTCGTTGTCGCCGCCGTAGACGAAGGTGATCTTCGGGTCGGTGTTCGGGTTGCTGCTGATGGCCGTGATGCGCGCGAAGCCGGTCGGGGTGTCGATGTACTTGCTGTCCTCGGTTTTCCCCGCCAACTTGGGCGTGGCCTTCTTCGACAGCACGCGGCCGGTGGCGATGTCGACCACGTACAGGTAGCCGCGGCCGTCGCCGCTGGCGATGCCGTCGGTATTCGGGACGTTGTTGTAGCCCGAGGTCAGGAACACGGCCCAGTATTCGACGCCGCGCGCATCCTTGAAGGTGCCGAACTGCGGATTGCCGAAGCTCAGGCCGATGTCCTTGTCGTAGTTGCTGCCGCTGCACACCGCAGTATCGGCGCACAGCTCCCACAGCGCCTTTGGCGCTTCCGGATCGGTCACGTCGAGCGCGTAGTAGCCGCGTCCGCCCGCATTCAGCCCGGCCACCAGCACGCTGCGCCATTCGCCGTTGATCTGCACGTCGGCCACTTCGGGCGAACCGTCGGTGGTGAACTGGTGGTTGGTGCCGTAGGTCGTGCTGGCCTGCAGGTAGAGCTTCTTCATCGTGATACGCGGTGCGTAGGCCCAGGCTTCCTTGCCGCTATCGGCATCGAAGGCGTGCAGCATGCCGTCGTTGGCGGCGACGAAGACCATCGGCTGGCGCGTCGCGTTGTCCAGCTTGTAGTCGTTGTAGCCGTCCAGCGCGTACGACTTGCGCGGGTCGCGCAGGTAGGCCGGCTTCGACGAGGCGATGTCGCCCAGCACGATTGGCAGCTGGGCCGCAGCGCCGCCCGCGATCGTGGTGGTCCTTGCGTAGGCGCGGAACAGGGTGTCGTTGGCATGCTGCTGCTGGCCGCGCAGCCAGTTCACCATGTTCTCGCCGTTGTTGACGATCCCGCGGTTCGCGTTCGACATCGTCAGGCACTGCGCCAGGGCGTTGCACTTGTCCTTGAACCAGGCCTTTTCGGGATCGCTCATCAGGTTGAAGTCGAAGTCCTTTAAACCGTCGGCGCTGTCGTCGACGCCGACCAGGTCGCGCATGTAGATCTTGCGCTCGTCGGTGTCGGTGCCGACCTGGCCGCCCACCGTTTCCGACGAATTCCAGTCGGCCTTGCTGCCGACCACGCCGGTGACGGTGTCGATCTTCTTGTCCGAGAGTTCGCCGTACCAGCGCACCGTGGTGAAGGTGGCCGAGAAGATGTCGTTGTCCTGCTGCGAGATGTTCGGGGTCGAGGTTGCCGCCGCGGCCGCCGCGCCGATCTTCACCTCGATGTTCGACAGCGCCGAGCGCAGGCCTTCGATCACCTGCAGCGGGTCGGACGCGCTGAAGTACTTGCCGTGGCCATTGATGGCGGCGTGCCACAAGTCGTCCACGCGCGACTGGTAGGCGGCGCCGCCGTCGTCGACCCCGGTCTGCGGGTTCGGCCACACGTAGGGACCGTTATTGTTCCACGGGCAGCCGGTCTGGACGCCGGTGATGAGTTTATAGAAGTCGCTGCCGACCTTGGGCGCGGTGTCGTACTTGTCGTCGTAGGTCATGATGCCGTCCACGCCCAGGCCCAGCGCATAGGTGTTCATGTGCAGGCGCGTGTTGTCGCCGGCGGCAGCGGCCACCAGGCCGTTCGGCTCGTTCCAGTTCTCCAGCGAGGAGCGCAGCGAGGTCACGCTGTCGTTCGAGCCGCCGTTGTACCAGTACAGGGCGACGTCAGCCAGCGAGTTGGCCGTCTGCACGCTGGTGTCGACGCAGCCCTTGCTCTTCGAGCAGAAGCGCGAGGCATTTTCCCTGTTGTCGTTGTTGACCACGCCGTCGGCGGCGCCGCCGTTCCAGTAGCCGTCGGTGGTCACGAACGTGAAGTTCTGCTGGCAGGGGAACTGCACCACCTCGTTGCCGGCCGAGTAGTCATACGGCGAACGGTTGGCGTACATCTTGCCCACCGCGTGCAGGCCCTGGCGTACCGGGGTCGAGCCGCTGGTGGTCATGTCGTACAGGGCCTTGTACCAGGCCGTGCGCGCGGCGCCGGTGAAGGGTTTCGGCGGCTGGCGGATGCTGCCCTCGGCAGCGGCGGTCGACAGCGACACGATGCCGACGTTGTAGTTGTCGGCGATCGGCTGGAAGGCCTGGCCGACGGCCGTCTTCATCATCTGGTTGCGGCTCTTGTAGTAGGCGTACCAGTTGGCGAAGTTGGTCATCTCCTCGGCATAGGTGCAGGCGGTGCCGGCGCAGTCGGTGCGCTTCAGGTCCTTCGGATAGGTTGTGCGGCTCGAGACGATGTCGGTGCGCACGAATACCGAGGCGCCGAGCGGCGTGACGTCGGTCGGCACGCCGTCGCTGATGCCCGGGGTGGCGCCGAAGCTCAGGTAGGTGGTGCGGCCGCTGGTGTTGTTGGTCAGGGAACCGAGGGCGATGTTGTTGCCGACGCTGTCCATGTTGGTACTGACCAGGCAGACGTAGCTGGTGCTGGCGGCCGCGCAGATCGGGCCGGCGGTGTTCGCATTGGTGCCGCCGACATAGGCGGTGACGCCCTTGTTGGTGAGGATCTTGTTCTTGATGAGGCTGGCCACTGTGGCGCTCGACGAGCGCGAACCGATGCTCAGGGTGGTGCCGAACAGCTGCACGCCGCCGTAGGACAGGCCGTTCAGGACCTGGCTCTTCGAACTGTTCGAGGTGCCGGCCACCTGCAGCAGCGCCGTCACGCGGGCGCCCGAGTTGACGATCAGGTCGCGGCCGGCGCGGCTGCCGTCGTTGACCACGGTGCAGGGGCCGACCGCCTTGTTGGTGTTCCCGGCCGGGCAGCTGATCGGCACCACGGCGACGATGTTGTTCGACTCCAGGGTGATGCCGTACTTCGAGCAGGCCGGCACGCTGCCGCTGGCGGTGCGCAGGCAGGCCGTGTACTGGGCGGCCAGGCCGGTCTTGGCCATGATCGAGGTGGCCAGCGAGGCCGCCAGCGCGGTCTGCTTGGCGGCGGTGTCGGTGCCGTTGGCGGCGGTAACGGCGTCTTTCGTCAGCGTGAAGGTGCCGTTCGGCTCGACCACCTGCACGCTGTTGATCGTCATCGAATTGGTGTACGGCGAGGCCTTGATGGTGATGGTGCCGTACCAGTCCGGATTGCGGTTCGGGTCGGAGAAGCGCGGGTACTTGTAGTCGCCGACGAACTTGGCCTGGCAGTTGGTCAGCGCGCGGTCGGTGCAGAAGCGCACCTTGGCCGGCTCCGGATAGCCGCTTGGCGCCGCCGCTCCCACCGCCGTCACCTTGCAGTTGGTGAGCGTGGCGTCGGTGCAGTACTCGGCCACGTTGATGGCGTAGTAATAGGGATTCGCGACGAAGTACTCGGGCGTGTAGCGGGCGTCGTTCGGGTAGGTGTAGCCGGTGGTGTTGTAGCCGCAGTCGGTGCCGTCGCACCAGCGCAGGTCGGGGAAGCCCGCGACCAGGTTGGTGGAACTCGTGTCGCGGCTCAGCAGATCGGTACGGTCGACACCGTAGATGTCGGTGGTGACCGAGGTCCAGCTGCTCGTCTCGGTCGCGTTCTGGTTCGGGTAGGAGCTGCCGTCGGCTTTCACCGGCGGCAGGTAGCGCACCTTGGGGTTGTAGTACTGCTTGTTGAAGTCGGCGCTGGCGAACGGCGGGTCGCCGGCCTTGCAGCCACGGATGCCGCCGGCGATCGTTGCGCGCGCGCGGCAGCTGCCGGTGTTGTTCACGTAGTCCGGCGTGTAGTTGAAGGTCATCGAGCCCGAGTTATCGTACAGGAGCATCAGGTTCGGCTTGACGGTGCCGGTGCCGCTGATGTTCAGCAGCGGGACGTCGGCGATGCCGACCGGGGCGGCCAGGGCCGGCGCGGCCGTCAGGGAAGCCAGCAGGGCCGAGGCAAACAGGGTGAACAAACGGTTCATGCGCGTTTCCATTCTCGCGTTTCTACTTGGTCCGGCAAGGGCCGGTTCTCGTTGCTGCGGCCCCGCCGCAGCGCTGCCCGGGGCTGATGCCGGCGGTCAGCCGCCGATCAGCACCACCAGCTGGTTCACGACGTTGCCGCCGCGCGTGCCCGACAGGCGCGCCGTGACCACGTAGTGCACCTTCGGCGTTTCGGCAAACTGCGGCGAGTCGGAGGCCAGGCTGTCGCCGACCCCGATGTGGGCGCTGCCGGAATTCGGGTCGGCGGTCTGCACGCAGGTATTCCCGACGGCGTCGTAGGCGCCGCTCAGGAGGCACAGGCGGTGCACCACGTACTCGATGCTCTGGCCTTCGTGCACGACCGTCTTCTTGCCGTCCCAGAAGGCGCTCGAGCGCGTGGTCTGGGTGGTGTCGAGCGTGGCGAGGTAGCCATTGTCGGCGGAATCGTCGTTCAGCAGCGCCTTGTTGTTGCCGGCCGCGGTGTCGCTCAGCCACTTGAAGCCCGCGTGCAGGCCGGCGTCGACCGCGCGGCTCTGGGCCGAGTCGTAGGCCAGGTTCGAGGCCGTCAGCGTGGTCGAGTTGCTCGACTTGATCAGGTAGATGCTCGAGATGAGCATCACCAGCAGGATGATCAGCATGACCGGCAGGGCCAGTCCGCCCTGCCCGTCGCGGCGTTGGAAAGAAGCGTTGGTGTGCATGGTTCAGGGTCTCCAGCCGGCGTTGCGCAGCGGGACGATGGTCTCGAAGACGCGGTAGCGGTAGCAGCCCCAGTCCTCGCCGCCGACGTCGACCGTGATCGGGACGGCCGTCACGCCTTCGGGCACGGCGCTGGCGAACACCACGGGCTTGGCGGCGGTGGCGACGCAGTCGCCGTTCGCATCGGGACGCTCGCGTGCCGCACTGCGGGCCACCACGGCGATGCGCAGCGCCGCGATGTGCTGGTAGTCGCCGGCGCTGCCGGCGACACCGCTGCCGTCGGCGTCGATCATGGTCGCCGACCAGCGCCGCACCTGCAGCCCGTCCTCGGGGAGGAAGGCGCCGCCGGTGCGGGTATCGAACCCGTACTGCGCCTTGATCGAAACGATGTTGTCGGCCACGGTCTGGGGCGTGCCGCCGGAACCGGCCAGGTCGGTCGCGCGCAGCTGCAGGAAGCCGTTGTTCACCGACCAGGTATGGAAGGCCAGCGATTTCTCCGGCCCCAGGTTGAAGATGCGCGCCATGCCCGCCGTGTAGTTCGCGCCGCCCAGGGCGCCGTTGTTGTAGCGGAAGCCGGTGCCGCCCGCCAGCATCACGTACTGCTGCTTCGGCGGGGCCTCGACGCGGCCCGGGTCGTCCGAGATCTGGGCCAGCGCGCAGTCACCGTTGCCGATGTTGTCCGGGGCCACCACGACCACGTCGCCCAGGTTGAAGCCGTAGGAGGGAATGCGGTCGACGTCCAGGCGCGTGCCGCCGATGTAGTTGCTGGTCACGCGCAGGGTGCCGGTGCCGGTCATCGAGCTGCCCGCATACAGGGTGATGCGGTCGGGATTCGCGCCGCCGGACTCGATCACGGCCGGCGCCAGCGGAAACACGGTGGCGGTGCCGCGCGCGGCCGGCGCCAGGCCGTAGCCGCCGGTGTCGTGAAAACGCGTATTGCAGCCGACCAGCACCGGGTCATTCAGACCGAAGCCGGCCTGCTGGGCGTCGCCGCTGATCGAGAACATCGCCAGCATCCCGTTCTGCATCGAGTCCGAGCCGCCCAGTGCCGAGGCCTTGTTCTGTTCGGCGCCGGTGATCAGGCGCGTGGCGAACACCAGCGCCAGCAGGCCGATCAGCACGCTGACCAGCAGCTCGACCAGGGAAAAGCCGCGCGCGCGCGCCGCCTGCACGCCGCCGCGCATCACATCGCTCCCGAAATGAAGGCACGCACCTCGTGCTTGTTTGCCATCTCGCCGGCCTTGCGCTGCCAGGAGATCGTCACCAGCACTTCGCTCGGGTCCGGGGCCACGCCCTCGTCCACCTCGACCGTGATCGTGGCGCCGGGAATGTGGCTGCGCGTCTCCTCGTACCAGGTATCCAGGCGCTCGCCTGGCTCCTCGCCGGCTTCCAGGGCGTAGTCGGCGAGATGGCCGGGGTCGGTGCTCATCACGCCGATCAGCTTCTCGGCGGCGATGGTGGCTTCGGCGCGCATGCCGGCGTCGCTCAGGGCCGAATAGGCGCGCGCCTGCAGGCCGATGGTGCCGAGCAGGCCGATGGCCAGCAGCACCGCCGCGATCAGGGCTTCGATCAGGGAGACGCCGTCCTGGCGGCGGCGGATGATGGACGTGCGGTTCATGGCGGGCACCTGTGGGGATCGCTGTCGGCGGCGCTGGGCTGGCATTTGGTGGCGATACCGGCCAGGGTCAGCACCACGCTGGCAGAGCGAAACTCGCCTGCGTGGCTGGCGCTGGGATGCATGTCGATGCGGGCAATGCGCGGCGCCATCGTGGTGTCGACCCAGCCGACCGGGGTGAAGTACACGCTGTCGGCTTCTTCCGGATCGACCGCCTGCACCAGCACTTCGGCGCCGGGCAGCGCATCGGCGCTGCGCAAAACCGACTTGAAGCCGGCCGCGCCTTCCGGATCGCGGGCGGCGGGGGCAGTCGCGGTCGACCACGAGCCGCTGGCGTCATTGCAGGGCGTGTCGGGACGCGGGAAGCAGATGTCGACCTGCCAGTCGAGCTGGCCGTTGGCGTTCTCGCTCAGCACCAGGCGGCTGGCGCTGTTGTGCGACAGCGCCTGGGCGCGCGCCAGGGCGAAGCCCTCGGCATAGAACTGGGAGGCGGCGGCGGCGCGAGTGGCGCTGATCCAGGCCGCCATGCGCGGCGCGCCGAAGGCCAGGATGCTGCCCAGGATGGCCAGCGCCACCAGGGATTCGAGCAGCGTGAAGCCGCGCGCGGGCAACGTGGGCATACGCATGTCCATGCGCAGACCCTCGCTTACTCGCTGCACTTTCCGCCCTTGTCGCTCACCCAGCAGCGGTCGCTGGCGGCCCAGCCTTCGGCGATGCGGGCGGCCGACAGCGCCGACGTGCGGCGGCCATTCTGGTCGATGGTGAAGCGGAAACCCGTGGCGCCGTTGCGGCCGGTGGCGGTGATGGTGTACGCCGTGTCGCTCGCGGCCGTCAGGGAATAAGTAAAGTTCTCGGTCGCGGCCGGGAAGCCGCCGGCGTCGTCGAGGTCCTCGAAGCTGTGCTCGTTGGCCCAGTACTGCTCGGCCAGCGGCTGCACGCCGGCCAGGCCGGCATAGGCATCGGTCAGGCGCGTGCGCAGCATGTAGCTGCCGTAGGCCGGCACCGCGACCGCGGTCAGCACGCCGACGACGACCAGCGTGATCAACAGTTCGATGAGGGTAAAGCCAGCCTGGCGTGTCATGGAAATCCTCGGGATCGGGAGCAATCGGGGCGCAGCGCGCGGCAAGAAAAGTTGCCGCAGGAGAATAATACCCGAGAAAGCTTGCATTACCCTGAGGAAATGCTGACAGGATCCTGACAGACGCACGCCGGCATCAAGGGTATTTCCCCTTTGCGCTCAAGGAAATTCAATGCGAAATACCGCCCCGCTGCTCCCCTCCGGCTCGCCGAGACTGAGGTCGGCGCCGTGCAGGTTGGCGATGTCGCGCACGATCGCCAGGCCGAGGCCGCTGCCCGTGCTTTGCTGGTCGAGGCGCACGAAGCGTTCGAAGACCTGGCTGCGCAGATTTGCCGGAATGCCGGGGCCGTTGTCTTCCACACGCAGGAAGCTGCCGCCACCAGGACTGGCGCCGCAGGCCACCGTCACCCGGCCGCCGGCCGGCGTGTAGCGCAAAGCATTGTCGACCAGGTTGTCGACCAGGTCGCGCAGCATGAAGCGGTCGCCCTGCAGCGGCGCCGCCTCCAGCTCGAAGCCGAGGTCGATGTCCTTGGCGGCGGCTTGCTCGACAAAATGCTGGATGCTTTCCGCGACCAATTCTGCCAGGTCCACCGGCAGCAGGCGCGAGCGGGCAAACCGGTTCGGCTCGGCGCGCTCGAGCGAGAGCAGCTGGTTGGTCTGGCGGATCAGGCGCTCGTTCGCCTGCAGCATCAGGGCCAGCGAACGGGCGCTGTCCGGGTCGCTCGCGTGGCGCGCGGCCAGCCATTCGAGCTGCAGTTTCAGGCCGGCCAGCGGGGTGCGCAACTGGTGCGCGACGTTCGCGCGGAATTCGTCCTGGGCGCGGGCGCCGGCCTCGATCCGGCCCAGCAAGGCATTAAAGGCGCCCACCACCGGCGCCAGCTCGCGCGGCATCTGGCTGTCGTCGAGGGGCGCCAGGTCGGCGCTGCCGCGCGCATCCAGGCGGGCGCGCAGGCGCGCCAGCGGCGCCAGGCCGTTCCCGACCGAAAACCAGGCCAGGCCGACCAGCGCCAGGCTGAACACGCCTTCGAGCAGCACCAGCGAGCGCACGATGGCCGAGCGCACTTGCTGGCGCGCACGCACGGTGCGGGCGATGCTGATGGTGGCGCGTTCGCCCTGCCACTCCAGCGCGGCCGATGCAATGCGTACCGGCTCACCGTGCAGCTCGGCGTCGCGCAAGCCGGAGCCGCGCAAGGTGGACAAGTAGGGCAAGGCGGCGCTGCCGGCAAGCAGGCGCCCATCGGCGTCGTGCAGGGCGGCCCAGCTTGCTTCGCCGGCGCTGTCGTCCGGTGCGCGGCCCGCATCGAGCAGCCCCAGCCCTTCCGCACGCACCCGTGCAGCCAGGGCGCCGGCTGCCGCACGCAGGCCATCGTCGAAAGCAAGCTGGGCCGGGGTCCAGGCCAGCAAATAGGTCAGCGCCGCGGCGCCGAGGTTGAACACCAGGATCGGCCCGACCAGCCACTTCAGCAGGCGCAGCCGGATCGAGTTCATGCGCCTGCTTCGAGCAGGTAGCCGAAGCCGCGGATGGTGCGCAGGCTGACGCCGGCGCCGTCGAGCTTCAGGCGCAGGCGCGACACATAGACTTCGACCGCGTTCAGGGTCAGGTCTTCGCCCCAGGGCGCGATGGCGTCGACGATCTGCTGCTTCGAGACCACGCGCCCGGCATGCTGGAGCAGGTATTCGAGCACCGCCCACTCGCGCACCGACAGTTCCAGCGGCCGCTCGCCGACCCGCGCCCGGCGCGCGCCGCTGTCGAGCACGATGTTGCCGAGCGCGAGGATCGTGCTCTTGGGCGCATTCCGGCGCGCCAGGGCGCGGATGCGCGCCACCAGCTCGGGCGTGGCGAAGGGCTTGACCAGGTAGTCGTCGGCGCCGGTTTCCAGGCCGCGCACGCGGTCTTCGACGGCATCGCGCGCGGTGAGCAACAGCACCGGGGTAGCGTCGCCGCGCGCACGCAGGCGGCGCACGACTTCGAAACCGTCGATGCCGGGCAGGCCGATGTCGAGCACGGCAACCAGGGGAGGCGCGCGCTGCAGCAGCGTATCGGCCTGCAGTCCGTCGCGCGCGACCTCGACCCGCATGCCCTGGGCTTGCAGGGTGCGGGCCAGGCCGTCGGCGAGGACGGCGTCATCTTCCACAAGCAGGATGTGCATGCGCCTACATTTTCCAAGGAAATGGTGTTGGCGCACATTATGGAGCAAAGCGCTCGACGGCCACAAACTGCAAGGTGGAGGCGGGGCCGAAGAGGAGCTGAAGCGGGGCTGGAAGTGACGCTGGAGATGAGACCGCGGCAGGTGTTAACTCCGGGTATCTTTCCTAGTAGGACTGGACTGACAAAACATCCTGCGAGGGGCCTACACAGGAGCAACCCCTAATCTTATGTTCGGCAACAGACTATAGCTTTAATGTACACACATCGCGATGAGGCAAAGTGAACAGCCGAAAAATCGCTCCCGGATGCAATGAAGCTAGAGATAAGAGGACAGATAATGAACAACGCTCAACTTGGTGGTGCCACGCAAAAAGCGCAATCGGTCAACGGAATCCCGTCGACCAAAGAAGAAATCCGAGCTGCGTCGCGTCCAGTCGTGAGCGTCAGCGGTACCCAGCAGAATGAACTGCTGGCCGCCCTGCCGCGCCAGGACCTGGAAACCCTGTTCGAGCACCTGGAACTGGTTCCTATGCCTTTCGGCAAAGAACTGTTCGAGTATGGCAGCAAATTGGAATACGTGTATTTCCCGACAACCGCAATCGTGTCGCTCCTGTATGTGATGGAAGACGGCGCCACCACCGAGATCGCCGTGGTCGGCCATGAAGGCGTGGTCGGTGTGTCGCTGTTCATGGGCGAACGCGCCATGTGCAGCGCTGTCGTGCAAAGCGCCGGCTACGGCTACCGCCTGAAGACCCAGTTCCTGCGCGACGCCTTCATGAAAGGCGGCGCCCTGCCCCAGCTCCTGATGCGCTACACCAACGCCCTGTTCGCCCAGATGGCCCAGAACGCCGTCGGCGGCCGCCACAGCTCGATCGAACAGAAGCTGTGCCGCTGGCTGCTCGACCGCCTGGACCGTTCGCCAGGCAACGAGCTGAAAGTGACCCAGGAACTGATCTCGATCATGCTCGGCGTGCGCCGCGAGTCGATCACCGCCGCTGCCGGCAAGCTGCAGGATGAAGGCCTGATCCAGTACCGCCGCGGCAACATCACGGTCCTCGACCGTGCCGGCCTGGAAGAGTACGCCGGCGAATGCTACAAGGTCGCCAAGACCGAGTATGACCGCCTGCTGATGGACGTCGCCGCCCGCTAACGCGGAGCGAGTTCTCCAAGATCGTCGTTCCCCATCGCCGGCAGGACCGGCGATGGAATCGGCGCTGCCATGTGGGGCGATTCCCCGCCCCCTTCCGATTGTTCCTGACGCGTGTAATCAGGCAGCGCACCGGCCACTGCGCCCGGCACCAACGCCGCGGTAATGCCGGCGCCCATCGGAATGCTGGCGCGTACGCAAGTCCCTACCCCGTTCACGCCACGCTCGACCTCGAACTTCCCGCCCAGCAGCAAGGCCCGTTCCCGCATCCCCAGCAAACCGTGCGACTTCGAACGCGCGAACGCGTCCGCTGGAATGCCAACCCCGTCATCCGTCACTTCCAGGCCCAGCACCGCCCCCTCGCGCTCGAGATGGACGATCACATTGCGGGCCTGCGCATACTTGGCGATATTGTTCAACGATTCCTGCACGATTCGGAACAGCGCGATTGCGTGCATCGGCCCGGCCGCATCGATGTCGCCGTCGACCAGCACGTCGCAGTCCAGGCCGGTGACGCGCGCATAGTCTTCGCAGTAACTCTGCAAGGCCGCGCTCAGGCCCAGGTTGTCGAGCAGGCTGGGGCGCAGGTCCTCGACAATCCGGCGTTTCAACTGCACGGTATCGACCAGGGTACTGCGCGCCCGGGTCAGCATCGCCACCAGGTCGGGCCGGGTGCCGCGCAATTGTTCGGCCACACTGTTCAGGTCCATGCCGATCGCCGTCAGGTTCGCGCCCATCTCGTCGTGCAGCTCGCGCGCCAGCTTGGTTTTTTCCTCTTCCGACACATGGATCAGGTGGCGCGACAGGACCGACAATTGCTCGGTACGGCGGGCCACGATGGATTCCAGCTGTTCGTTGGCTTGCTGCAGGGCGTGCTCGGCATCCTTGCGCGCCCCGAAACTGCGCCGCACCAGGCGATAGAACAGCAGCAGCACCGCAATCGCCGCGGCATTGATGCCCAGGCCCAACATCACCGCATGCCGGTACTGGCCGTAAAAGGCGGCGCTGCGCGCATTCAGCAATTCGTTTTGTTCGCTCAGCATGATCACCACCTGCAGGCGGATCTCGTCGCTGTCGTTGTCGCCGGGCGCGCCGGTGATGGCCAGGATGTCCTCGATGCCGCCCTGGCGGTAGATCGTCATGGCCTGCTGCATCATGCCGAGCTGGCGCTCGACCAGGCTGCGCAGTTGCACCAGGTTTTTTTGTTGCGAGGGATTGTCGGCCAGCAGCGTGCCGAGTTTGTCGAGCTGCTGGCCGATGCGCGCCGGCGCCGCCTGCACGCTGCCCAGATAGCTGTCGGAACCGGAAAGGAAATAGCCGCGCAGATTGCTCTCGGCATCGGTGACCAGCAGGTTCAGGTGCTGCAGTTCGTCGGTGACCTGGGAAGTGCGCTCCTGCAGGGCATTCGCCGCCTTCAGGCCGTCCAGGTTACGCAGCAGGAAATAGCCGTTCACCACCAGGATCAGCACGCAGGCAAAACACAGCAGCGTCTTGTAGAGCGGCAGTGCGCGGACCTGGGACGGGGCCGGATCGGTGGTGAAATACATCGGTGGATTCCTTCGCGCAACTTAACGGACGGGCCGATTATAGTCTGCCCGGCGCGATGACGCAGCCAGGCGAGACTGTAAGCGTGGGCGGGAGGAGACAGATTGTACGGCAGTTGCAGGCGAATACCGGGACTGCGGGGAGGACGGACGCCGGGCAGCACCCGCATCCTGCCCCTGCAGCACAAAAAAAACGCCAGGGAATGCCTGGCGCTTTTTTGGGAGCCTGCTCAGTCGAGCAGGTTGTTCTTCATTGCGTAATAAGTCAGGTCGCTGTTCGACTGCAGGCCCATCTTTTCCATGATGCGGGTGCGGTAGGTGGACACGGTCTTGATCGACAGCGACAGCGCGTTGCCGATATCGGACACGGTGGCGCCCTTCGCCAGGCGCAGGAAGACCTGGAACTCGCGGTCCGACAACTCGGTGTGCAGCGCGGTGTTCGGGTCGCGGTCGAAACTCTGGGCCAGCAGTTCGCCGACCGTGGACGACACATAGCGGCGGCCCTGGTAGACGGTGCGCACGGCGGTTTTCAGCTCGTCGGCTTCGCATTCCTTGTTCAGGTAGCCGTTGGCGCCCATCTTGAACAGGTTCAGTGCGTATTGCTGCGCCGGGTAGCCGGAGAGAATCAGCACTGGCAGGTTAGGCTGGCCCTGGCGGATGGTGCGCAGGATATCGATCCCGCTCTGGTCGGGCATGGCGATGTCGAGCAACAGCACGTCGCAGATTTCGCGACGGGCGATATCGAGCGCCTCACGGCCGGTGGCGCCCTCGGCGACGACTTCGAAATCGCCGGACGACGAGAAAATCTGTTTGAAACCTGCTCGAACTATCTGGTGATCGTCACAAATGGCAACGCGTATCATTGTCTTCCCTTAAATTTTCCTGGCACAGGAAAGAGCCGTGCGAACTTTTATTAGCGCCCCGGCTGTCATGCGTCCGATGAGCTAAGCGCATGTAACATTTTAGCACTCCCACGCCCCAGTACAACAGGCGCACGAATGCCTGAGTGTGAACTGCGCCGTGCCCTGGAATGCCCCGTGTTTTTACGCCGGCCGCGGACCGTCTTTCAGCAACGCGAGGATGCCGAGCAAGTCTTCGCGCAGCTTGGCGGTATCGACCGCCGGCGCTTCCTCGACTTCCACCTGTTCGATGCCGCCGGCCAGGTCGCTGGCACGGTGGTCGAGGCGGTTGCGGGCGCCGCTGATGGTGAAGCCCTGCTCGTACAGCAACTCGCGGATACGCCGGATCAGCAACACTTCGTGGTGCTGGTAGTAACGGCGGTTACCACGTCGTTTGACAGGCTTCAGCTGAGTAAATTCCTGCTCCCAGTAGCGAAGCACATGCGGCTTGACCCCGCACAATTCGCTGACTTCGCCGATCGTGAAGTAGCGCTTGGCCGGGATCGGCGGCAGCGCAGCGAGTTCATTCTTGTTCGGACGGTCGTTCATGGCTCACTCAGGCAGCGCGCGCCAGCGACGCCGGGCTGGTCTCTTCGACCATGCCCTTGAGTTTCTGGCTGGCGTGGAAGGTCACGACGCGGCGCGCCGTGATCGGGATCTCTTCCCCGGTTTTCGGATTGCGGCCCGGCCGCTGCGGCTTGTCGCGCAACTGGAAGTTGCCGAAGCCCGACAGCTTGACGGCCTCGCCGCGCTCGAGCGCGTTACGGATTTCGTCGAAGAAGGTTTCGACCATGTCCTTGGCTTCGCGCTTGTTCAGGCCAACCTGCTCGAACAGCAGCTCGGCCAGCTCGGCCTTGGTCAGGGTCGGCAGGTCGCGCTCGGCTTCCGCCCGTACCCGCGCCACTTGCATCGCACGATGCAGGTCGGCCGCCAGCGCCTCCTGGAATACGGCCGTATCAACGTCGTTGTTATTAATTTTGAAGCCCTGCCTTCGGATCACGTGTTTTGGACGATGTTATCGCGGCGCTCGCGCGGTATGGCCGCGATGACGCCGCAATGCTATCAACTACCCGCGCAATTTTGCGCTGTGTTTTTCTTTTGCAGCCTCAGCCACAGCAGCCATCAAGGCCTCTACGGCATCGTCCTGCAAGGTCGATTGAGTATCTTGCAAGCTAAAGCGGAAAGCAAGCGATTTTTCGTCCGCTTCCAGGCCCTTGCCGCGGTATTCATCAAATAAAACAACGGCTTGCAAGATCTTGCCGTTTGGATGAGCGGCGGCTGCAGCGCTGAAACTGTCGAGCACGGCCTGGGCCGGCACGTCCTGTTTTACCAGCAGGGCAAGGTCGCGCGTGGCGCCCGGGAACTTCGAAATCTCGGTGTGGCTTGGCACCACGCGTTCCTGCAGCGCAGCGGCATCGACTTCGAACAGCACCGGCGCCAGCGGCAAATCGTACTTCTGCAGCCAGCGCGGATGCAGCTCGCCGATGAAGCCGACGATTTTGCCATCGAGCTCGACCGTGGCGCAGCGGCCCGGATGCAGCGCCGGATGCTCAGCCTTATTGAAGCGTACCACACGCGGCGCAAACAGGGCTTCCAGGTCGGCTTTCACGTCGAAGAAGTCGACCGCGCGGGTGGCCATGCCCCACTGCTCGTCCAAGGCCGGGCCGTAGGCAATCGCACCCACGCGCTTCGGCTGCTCGAAACCGGCCACCGCCAGCGGACCGTCTGCAATCGCCTCGTTGCGCTTGAAGATGGCGCCGACTTCGAACACGCGCACGCGGCCAGCTTTCCGGTTCAGGTTGTAGCGCACGTTGGCCAGCAGGCCGCCGATCAGGGTCGAGCGCATCACGCTCATCTGGCTGGCGATCGGATTCTGCAGCTTGATCGGTGCGTCGTTGCCGGCAAAGTCCGCTTCCCATGCGCTTTCCACGAAGCTCATGTTCACGACTTCCTGGTAGCCAAGATCGGCCAGCTGGTGGCGCACGGCGAACAGCGAACGGGTATGTTCCGGCTCGATCAGCATGGCGCTCGGCGCCACCGGCGGGT
>Ga0265780_10001146_pt1 | contig 38786 bp, 39 predicted proteins | sample P1T30metagenome_FD_192432 | JGI IMG/M metagenome (GOLD analysis project Ga0265780, IMG submission 192432) | Plant litter microbial communities from East Loma Ridge, Irvine, California - P1 T30 | ecosystem: Environmental > Terrestrial > Plant litter > Unclassified | place: USA: California...
CTTCGGATTCTCCTCTTTCCGTCTTCTGATGCACGCTCACAGTCAAGCGACAGTGGATGAGACGCATGCGCCTAGGCTGAAGATGGTAGAGGGTTTTGCAAGGACCTGTCACTGCACTATCACGTAGACGTGCATATGAGAGAATGAAGCTGGACATGGCCTGGCACGCCAAAGCAAGAGTGCAATGTGTAAAAACTTTTCATCATATTACCCGCTATGGTCACTATCATGTAAAATGTGATCAAAGTATTTAGGCCGTGAAATGCGTAGTACAAGAATGTTGCTCAACATGTCGAGCAGGACATCGTCGGTACACTGCAGTCAAGAAGACTCCCAAAACTCGACGCCGATACGCCTTGTCACATGCATCTATTCGAACTGATGTGCCCGTCATGCACCTTTCCGTGACTCGCGTGCATGTTCGTGCCTGTCCACTTGGAGCAAATGCTCTAGATGCGATGCTTCTCGGATTCTGGTGCCGTGTTAGTCGTGTCACAAGGTAGGGTAACTAGAGGTCTCACCAAGTCGCGAGTAGAGCATGTAGAGAGCCATCTGGTTGCACTCTTGTGTGCCAGTGATAGTGACGAGACGTTCGTTACTGTTGTCCGTGGGCTCGTTGATCTTGATGACCGAGCCGCTTAGCTGGCGGATCTCGTTGATCTTAGCTCCTCCCTTTCCAATGATGGCACCGACCATATCGTTTGGAATGAAGATCTGTTGTGTTAGCGGCTGACCAGGCATCGCGACGGGAGGTTGATTTGGTGCGGCCCCATGGGGCATCGGTGCTGCGCCTTGGTGAGCCCCATAGGGGGTCGGCTGAGGAGGTCCACCGTAGTGGGCTCGGCCAGGTGAGCCAGCTCCATAGGGCATGTTGGGATGACCGTATGGTGAGGGCTGCACAGGCTGTCCATGCATCTGGGGACCGGCACCATATCCTCCATGGGCAGGAGTGCGTTGAGGTTCTTGGCGGCGGAAGTTATTAGGTTGCTGGTACTGTCCTCCTGCAGGCTGCGGCACGTAGGGCTGTACAGACATACCGCCAGGGACAACATTAGCAGCCATACCACTTCGAGTCGCATATTGCGACGCAGCAGGCCCGCCGAAGCGCTCGGTTAACTGCTCGACAAGTGTCTGGGCAACGTAGTAGACTGCAATGTGCACAGCGTCAGCAACACCTAGGACGACCAACGAGCGCTCGCCAGAGTTGGGGAGGAGAGTGTCCGAAGCATTGAGCTTCGCATTGGAAGCCTCCTGGATCTCGCGGATGCGGACACCAGCCTTGCCAATGATAGACCCGATGAGGATATGTGGGATGAGCAGGCGCATTGGGTAGGCCTTGGATGTCGAAGTTGACGGCGTCTCAAGATCTTCCATGTTGAGAGTGCGGACGATCAGACCAAAAGCCTTGGAGACAGCGTCAACCTGACCACTGACCGTGAGGATACGCTCAACAGCTCCACGAGAATAGTCGCTTACGGTGCACTTGGCACCCGAAAGACGTCGGATCTGGGTAACGTTCTCTCCGCCCTTGCCGATGATGGTGGCGGCCTCGCTAGTGCCGATACAAGCGCGCAGATGCAGCCAGTTAGTCTCGTCTACTTGCTGGTTGTGTGACATGGGCCGTCCGTTGGCGCCAGAGGTGGACTGTATTGGCTGTGTCTCGAGGATGGAGGGAGCATCTGGGACGATGGTGTCCGTCACTATGGGCTCAGCGCCGTTCTGCACAGCTACTTCGGCCGCATCTTCAGGTTTCACTTCGTCTGCCTCAATGTCTTCCGTAGCGATGCTCTCGCCCTTAACAGGCTGAGCAGTCTCGATGTCGTCATTGTCGGCGGTGGGCTCGTCCTTGACCATCTTGTCGAGCGCCGGGCGTTTTGCATCGGGCTGGTCATTTGGTCCGGCGGGCGAAGACGGCTCTTCAAGCGGTCGCTTAGTGGATGCCACGATGGTTGGTGACGCAGACATGGTTCCTATGTATGAGTCTTGAAACGTCTATGTGCTCTTCACGATCCAGTTGAGCTCTTAGTGAGTTGTGGATGAACTTGTTCAATTGTTGAGCGATATGTACAGCGGGGGCCGTATAGGAAAGCGTGCTGGTGCTGGCGGGTGGGAAGGAATTGTGCGGTTGAGGTATGGAGGTGAAGTTCGTCGGAGCTATAACAAGGCTTGGGGCGTGCAGAGAGTGCAGTGGTCGGGACAACGACGCGTTGATAAGCGAGACCAAGGGTGCTGGTGCTGGTACTGGTGCGAGTGCTTGTGCAGATGGAGCGGTGATTCGGAGAGTGAGAGTGTTTTCTGGGGCGATGTGATGGCGATGAGGGAGAAGAAAGTGGCCCAAGTAAAGAGAAAGCTCGCTCGTCAAACCTTCTTCGGCAAGCAACAACCGGCGTCTCAGATGCGGAAGGCTCGAAGGTGTGCGACCCTGTTTGCGCGAGTTGATCAAAGAAGAAGGGGCAGGTGCTATACCGACGAGAGCACAATGGGTGGCAGGTGAGCGGCGTGATGCAGGAGTCGTACAGGCGTTGCAGGTGCGAAAAAGAGAGCGGAGTTGATCGACGTGCAAGCGGCTTGGCAGTGGTCACGTGCCCGCCTTGACCTCCAGGTCGCACGCGAGTAGCGACTCAAGTAAAGGTACGTCGCAAATGGCCGCAACATCAAGCAGCTCGACAGATCTAGGCACTTCACTGTCCATCGCTACGGCAGCATCTCCCACAAAACTCAGAACAATCTTGCGTTGCAGTACAACATGGCGCAACCACAGGATGCTGTCGTCGTCAACATACGAGGCTATGTCAACGAGGCGCGAGACTTACAAGATGGCGCAATGGAATTTGACGCGTCAAATACAGAGGTGCGCTTGGAGCAAACAGTGAGAGAGCTTCAATCACGCGTCGAGGAGCAGCAAACGGCCTTGGAAAAGGTAGGGCCATTATCACGTCCCACATCACAACAAGCTGATCGCAATACAGTTGAGACGGCAATCATCTGTTCAGCTGGAGGATGCAGCATGCGTCTCAGAAGATCCACGACAGAAGCTACAACAACTACGAGCTCTCAAAGAAACATATGCTCGCCTTAAGCCCATCGCAACGTTCCTTCCAACCCCAGGTTCCATCTTACCTGCGCTTCTAGCTGTGCGTTCTATTCAACAGAATATTCAAGGAACAAAGGAAGCCGTTGCCGGTACTCAAGCGCAGCTCACCAAGGCAGAAACATGTCTGAGACGAGAAGAAGACAACCTCCACGATGCCAATCTTCTTCTCAAAGCAATGGAGGCCCGAATCGGCAGACTCAAAGAGCAACATCACGATCGTTCCCAGAAGACACCTGCGCAACTAGCCAGAGAACTGATTGCTTCCAAACGTGCTCTGAAGGAGAAGTGCGATGCAGACATGCAAACCTTGGGTGAGGCCATGAACGACTTTGTCAACGACTATCTTGCCGCTATGCTCGCAGCCGAAGAGCTCGGAGGCCCTGTCGTAGGCGAAATGCTCGATGTGGAGGACGACACGCTCGCAGCCGGATTCACTAGGAAAGGACGGCCAAAATCAACTCAGAAATTTCTGTCGGAAAAGACACGACAGCGCCGCATTGACCAGATTTGGGGTAGCAAAGCTGCGGTCGACGATGGGGGAAAGGATGAGCCACCGACTGAAGCTGAGGCTGCTGATGCAGAGATGCGCAAACTGATCGAAAACTTGTTTGCCACACTGATAGGGCTAGGTGGTGGCAAGGCATATTTCCAACTTGAGAGGGATTCCGCAGCCTCGCGATACTTGGTCAGGGCAAAGGTCGCGCAATTTCATCCAAAAGATGCGAAGAAGTTGCGCTTGATCGATTTTGGGAGGGAACTGGACGATTAGAGTTCGATTAGCTAAGCGGTGACAGACCTTCAGATTTAGCCTTCATTCACTCGAACGACTTGAAGAAGACCTTTGCTACCGCGAAGATGAGTATTCTACACGCAAGTCTTTGCGAGCACGATACAAGCTGGTTTTAGTGAATTGACTGGCTTAACTACCATTTGTTCCATACACGCACACGTTCGCTGTCGCTCATGGCCTGTCGTTACCCTTTTGTGCAGTCCGTGAGTAAAGTTCATGACGCTCACAGAGATCTGTGGCGCCTACGAACTTGTTCTCAAATTACTTCTTCATCATGTCCGCAGAACCTCAAAACTTCCTCGTCCAGACGCGCGTGTATCTAAAGCCCTGTTCCCAGTTCGAGATTTCTCCGACGAAATAGATCCACAAGGCCACATCATCGCCGTCAAGGTATCTCAATAGCATACCCCAGAATTCCAATAAACATCCTGGTTGTGTGATCGCAGTTTCTTCCGCAAAAGAATCAGATCGCTACGTTGGGAATTGGTGGGGCTGAAGAGGGCACGATTGCCGAAGCCCGCGCTATTGCACCGAGAGATCCATCGCAATACGAACTGGTCGCCCTCAATATTGTGCGCAATCCTCGTCCTTCTTCTACCAGAATGGACTCCGGGCGAGCTTTGACAACACCATGGGCCACTCGTCAAAAGGCTCATAAATGTCAATGCGTGTAGCTCAAGCACAACACTTACATCGTACGAGACAGCTCCAGCCAAGCATTCCAATCCCGTCTTGAAGTTGCAAAAGCAAGCATCTCCATCCCTAGCCGCATCCGTGCGCGGAACCTACGGAAACAGCTTGTATCCACTTGCGTGCAAATCCTGGCCTGAACTCCTCACCGCATCCATGGACGTGGCACCTATGAGGTACATTTGGGGCATCGCCCAACCGGCAGAGTTCCGGGCACGAGTCAAAGACGTGCTTGTACCCGCGGCAGATACCGACTGCGCCACAGGTTGTTTGATTCGTTACCCATCTTGAGGATCCGTTGGCAGCCGTCAAGCGAGATTTCGTACATGCACTTATGTTCTCGAAATGCGGTAGCGAAGTGAGATCTTTAGGCACTTTAGCCGGCGCTGCTCAATCCCAGGGCGGCATGGAGAAAAGTCATGATCGGAACAGAGGGTTGCGAGAGTCCATGATTGAGCAATTTTCGTGTACGAGTTTTTGGCGGGCGATGTTACCGCGCATGGCGGCGCATGGCGGCATCTGGCGTGACGTGGGATTGCCGTTGGGATCATGGGTGCAATAAGAGGAGCAGAACGTGCGTTATCGCGGTCATCTGAAACTCTTACGGTGGATCAGGAGACCCATGGGCCTGGCCGCCAACCTGGGCTACAGAAAATTGTGTCTACAACCCACAATATGTACACCATGTAGGTGGTAGAATTTTGCTCTGCGTGCTCCTGGCTCTTGATCACGGCAATTGCTCTGGAAGGGCTTGTTGTGAATGATTCGCATATGCATCAAGGAACGGAAATTGCTAATCACATTATGTTGTGACTGACTTTGACGCATGTTCCAAGACTGCTGGCGCTGAGCAAGCGCTGAGGAGACCCACCAAGTGTGCAATTAGTGTCCATGACTTTGGTTTTTGCCTTTTGTGACATCCCGTCTTAGAGACAGAAGCACGGTCAAGAATCAGCATCAAAACAAAGCTACTGTGTACAGTTGGTCGATGAAGACGTCGAGCTGCGCTTGCACGAAAGCGTAATCTCCGAGGACATTCGATCCATCTAGAGCGCGGGACAAGCAAATGCTAAAGGCCCGATTTCAAACATGCGCTGTTGATAGCTCTCACAGTATCACGAGTGGTCCTGAGCGGAGAACCACCGTCAGGATCTCGATGCGACACACAGGTATCTGTCACAGGGGTAACCGTTGGAGTATAACCCGCGATCAGCAACCAAATGACACATTTGGCGCGGGGTACGCACCCCGAGGAGTGACGGGATCGAGACTCAAGGTAAAGTATGATGAGGCTGCTAGGTGGTAGAAGTGCGGACCGCGTTGGTCTGAAGCTACCACCAAAAGATGGTACGAGTCTCGTCATCCAATTGTGGCTGTGCACACGTCAGATCGGTTTCTACACCAACAACGCATCAACTGCTACTCGCTCATCGGTTAGGAGTGAGTACCACCCGTGTGAGTATAGACTTCGGGTAAGGATCTACCTTCTGCAGCGTCCGAGCCACAGTGCCATGTGCGTACGTGCATCATATTCGCGTAGGAACCATTGGTGTTCCATGTGGCAAATTTACATACATGCGCCATATGTGGCTGCAGTCAAAATCTACGTCGAGTAGGCCTTGAGTCGATCTGCTCTACCTGCGTGTGTTGATTCGTCATTGAACAAACGACCCACTTCTTGGCTACATCTCGTTTGCTATGATTAGCATCGTCGAGTCCGTTGATTGAAGGGCAGACTAGAATTCCGTTAAGCTTCTTGCCCATTCTAGACGTTCGGTAATGATAACGTCTTTATGTACACGCGTTTCACACTAGCATAAGCACCTTCGGAGTCCACGAAAATTCTTTCAGTTGGTGACAGTGGCGATGTGGCTAAGAGCTCGCAACAATTCCTCCGTACAGTCAGATGAGTCTCTGATCAGTGATGAACGGCTGGTCGTAAAGTATGAATCATCGGTTCATGGTCTTTGACCGCGGTGTTATCTGCTGACTCTAGTCTTCATGTAACTCCTTTACTGATGCCCGGGCAATTGCTATCGAAGGATTTGCAGTGTGAACAAGCGGAGTTTGGGCCTACTGCTTGTACCCAACGCTCCGTTGGATTAGGGGCTTACTGGTCGTTGCTGTCAAGTCCGCGAAGTCAGTACACCGATGTACTCCGCTATGCGCCGTGCTGCGTCGGCGCCGTCAGTTTCACATTCAGGCTACATGAGATGAATGAGTGACGGAGAAGAGGCCAGGCGGCCCAGGCCGATCCTTCATGTTTATTCTCGCTCACAACTATCTCGATCGCTGCATTCCCATTGGATATTGCTATTGCCCTTTGACAACACATTGCTTTCGCGATCCGCCCCTACATGTGTCCATTGGATTTTGTGAAGGTGTAGCATCTTTCTGATTCGCTACCTCCTTCCTGCATTATGACATCAATGCTCGGGCATCATGGTCTGAAGATACGGGGGCCCATGTCGCGATCAGCGGTCGGCTAAACTTTCCCAGCAGTCACCTCATTTGCGCAAATCCATGTTCCCACCCGGAAAATCTGTTTGCGTCGAGCAGATATTCGCAATGGTGTGGACGTGGTGCGGTGACATGGGGATTGTGTTGATCAACAGTGAGGAAAAAAATTGCATCTGATGGGGCGCGTGTTTGGATAGTCCGATCATGCTGGCAGAGGTATGGAATATGCGTCGATGCCCTAAGTCGTAATCTTGTGGAGTCCAATCCAGACAGACGACTGAATGCTGTGAGATACACGCTCGTCAGCTACTCTTCGTGAGATGCCTAGTGAGTGACTGTTAGGGAGAAGATTCCTGGAAACACAGGTACAAGATTGTGACACAAAGACATGTATTCATCTTCGTCGAGATCGGATCATCTCCTACAATAACAATCGGATGCTCGCCATCCGTGTAGATCTCAAATAAAAGAACAGCTCCGTGCCTAAAGGGCTCCGTGCTGTGGGTGTACGTGGTATAATGCAAACGCTTCGTCCCGCTGTGCGATCGAACTCGCTCGTCAATCTTATGCCGCTTGGAAAAGGTGTAATGGGTATCGTGTTCGAGCCAGAATAGGATGTAAGAATGGAATATCAGCAAAAATGTAAAGTGGCGTAAAGAAAAGGCCAAGGTATCTCCAAAATTTCGAAACGCCGAGTGCTGGAATGCCAGTCCATTGGGAAAGCCAGCCAGAATTAAGCCCTACAACGCAGAGTTTGGCTCGTCCAGACACACGAAAAGTACAAGGTCATTACAGTAGAGCTTCGTGATAGTGGTGGGTGTCGATGTGGATATCCGACAAGTACGTAAGGAACGTGGTGTGCAACGATAAGCACCTAGAAGAGAAGGCGTAGCTCGTAGCCAGTCGAGTGCACATTCTCTGTAACGCTGATGTCGCCATCGACTTGAACATCGGTAGGTCCTGCATCCCATTCCCGCTTTAGATTGTGCGCCGGTGGTGTGCCAATCTCGTGAAACTCGGCAGCCATGTCTTGCTGTTCCGGCATAGCATTAATGGCGTCGTCGTCCATCAGGATCTGCAAGCCTTTTTGGTTGACACGAACAGTCCGAGTGACCTTTGTTGGCTCGACATTGATCTTCATTGAGATCGCGCTGACGAGGGCTTTGACAGAGCGTTCCATGACATAGACGGCTCGAAAGTAGTTGTCTTCGGGTTGTCGCCCCGCCATTCTTGGCTGTACGAAAAAGCAAGCAACTAGAGCATGTGTCAGCACAATTCGTGCTTTGGAAACATATACAACATACCTGGCTTCAGTATAGGCTCGGGTGGAGGCTGATAGGTCTGATCAACACCCAGAGCCTCTATCCAACCCGAAAGGGCGTGGTCGTCGGCATAGGGTCTTTGAACCTTGGTTGGGACGTCCGCGCCACCGTGTACTACAGGCATACCCTTGAGATCACCAGTTGCTGTTTGTGGCATGTTTCTCCACTCGTTGGACGACATGCGAGAAGGAGGCTGGAAGGGTTTGGGGCGTTGGAAAGAGGATGTGCGACGTTTCTCCGACTGGAGTGACTGTGAGCTGGGAGTCGGCGATACAATCGAAGATGCGCCACTCTGTCCTTCCCACATCTGTGCATCCACAGCAGTGTCAAGCTTGGAGAGCTCTTGAGGACTTGACACAAGCTGGACGGGGTGGAGGTCGGGATCATCTTGTTCATCGCCCTGTAGGTAAAGGACGCTCACGGGTCTCGTTGAACTGAACATGTCTTGTAGAGACGCCAACTTAACATGCAAATCCTCTTCAGCGGGAGGGCGTGCACCAGAATTTGAGCTTGCTGACGACATCGACCAGGTTCTCTTGTGTTTCGGTACCTTGCCGGGTCTTGTGCTTGCAGTGCCTCTCGAGATCGAGCTGCTGCGTTTCCGCTTTCCAAAGTCTTTCATACCGGACTCGACTTGAGCGATTTGCTGTTTGAGCTTGTCGATTGTCTTCTTCACATGCGCAACGTCGTTGGACAGCTTTCGCTCGGCTCCGTGATCTCTGAAGAGTTTGACCTTGCAAAAGCAGAGCTCAGCATCTAGTTTTCCTTGCGGAGAGCTGACGAGCTCCGAAACAAGTTCGGTCTTTGCACAGAGCCGGACCGGTATGCCTTTTACGCCTTTGGAATGGCTAAAGTCGGTAGAGAGGAAGTTGAAGCGAACAGCCAAAGAGCATTCCGGAGTAGCGTTGTGGGCCGGGGTCCACGTTACGACGAAACCATCAAAGGACGACGATTCAACCTCGACTCTCGGCCGGCCTTGTACTTCGCCACCACCAACTTGACTAGGGTCCACGAACTCGACTGCTTGCAATCGACCACCGCGCTGATGCGCTTCGTTGGTTCCTCTACCTTCTTTCCAGAGCTGCCAGCAAGAGGCGGGACGTTGTCGTTGTTGCTCGTCTTCGAATGAGATACGGATGAATGTGCGGTACTTGACAGGCGCAGAAGAAGTCTGTGGAACGGGTGCAGTGTCCACCAGCGAGATAGAGTAGGCTTGGCCCTTGTTGAGATAGGTGATGGGAATTTCGTCCAAAGACTTTATCATCGCAGTTGGCGCGTTCAGCGTGACGTGGTAGCGGAAGTTCTGGTTTGACGGAAGGGGTGCAGGAGCGACAGCCGCCGCAAGATTGTCTTGATAGGAATGTGGCGCAAATCCGATCAAGGGCGATTGCTCCTGCATCTCAACGTCCGCAGCCATGTCGTCCATGGGGGATCCTTCATGTGTCTGTGCCAAGGTCGAATGATCGAATGCGGATGGCGCGTGGGAGAATTGATGTGGTGCAAACGCCTGGGAGTGCTGAGGCTGAAGCCCAAATGGGTTGACATTTTGAAAGTGGTGATTTCCAAGTGCATGAGGATTGAAGCCATCGAGATGCGGTGCCTGCACATGTTGGCCAGCATGGATACCACCCTCCGAGGTGGGTAGCGAGAGTGGTGTTCCTAGCCCAAAACTGAAGCCGGGAGTGTGCAGATCTCCCGCTTGACTGTGGTAGAGAGTGTTTGTGCCGCCGGGCGTCGGCGTGTAGTACCCAGGCGGCTGGTTTGCAAAAGTTGTGAATGCGAAGCTGTTGGGGTCGAGCAAAGATGGTGTGAACCTCCAGGGCTGGTCGTTCCCACGCGGAGTTGGGTCCTGATCCTTGATGTCGTCCTGGTCGCCCACATGTCTAGAACACATTGCTAGTTAGCAGCCGCATATCGTGTATGAAGATGAACATGTTCAGAAAAAAGTATGTGGTGGGGTGCGCGACGTAGGTACGGAGCATGTCAGGTGAGATACATACCGTGAGGGGTGTGCGACATCTAGCGCATCTGTGAGAGAGTGACTAGAGGGACCAGCAACAGAGTGCGATCGTTGTGCGAGGTGCGGAAAGGAGGACTTGAAAGACTCTAGGAGGCCCTCATTCGGTTTTTGCGAATTCGTCCTAAACGGCGGTCAGTAAGTCCAGCGCAGTGTACCAAAGCTCAACACCAAACGCGACGCGCGCATATCACAGCACGCTGCCATCGTCGGTGCCAGCAACGCAGGAAGTAAGCATACCGATTGCGAAACATCGCGGAAGAGCTCTAGGGGGAAGCGCAGGGAGTAGTTTGGGGGCATCGAGAGGCGTGAGGTCGAAAGTCGTCGCGAAGGGGAGCCTTGATGAAGTGGTTACTTATGAGACGGAGCAGCATCCACAGAGGGTCAAGTCAAAAGTCAAGCCACTCCATGGCCCTGGCCTGACATGGGCTGCAAAGGCGCGTGTCGGAACGGTCAGGACAAGCGCGACAGTGGGGTCGTGGTCCAGCCAGCGTGGGCTCGGACGTCGTCTCGTCTGCAGCTCACTCTCTGGCGCGACGGCCGAGCCATACAGGCCACCCTGATCAGCCAGAGAGTCCGTCTTGCACAGCCACCTGCCTTACGCGGATCTAGATTTTTTGCTCAAAGAGGAGCGATTGACACTGCAGTCTGTCGACATCCCGCGTCCTATTCGCAAATCCACCGAGGACCCTGATGCATCGGTCCCAGCCCATCGTTTCTCGAGTGCGTGCGAGGCTTGTGTGCCACTGTGGCTGGCCTGCCGTGTACTTTCCTCCCCAAGACGCCGGCACCAGCTGGGCAGCGTCCAGGCCGCTATGCCGGCTTTGTTAACAAAACCTCAGCGGCGCGTAGCAGATGCGTAATGACACGTGCCATCTCGTCCTGTAGCCCTCTTTGACCCGATAGAGCCTTGCGCTCCACCTTCGCAGATACCACGCGGCGGCAGGGCCAGGGCACCCATGATGTTTCCGGTGCACTGTTTCCCCTGCGTGAGAGCAGCAGAAGCCAGACGAGGGTTCCTCCCCGCCAATTCGTCAGTTGGGGCCTCATTGAGCCAATCCCGCAATCAGCCGTTGGCGCCGAATCGCTTATGGGCAGCCAACTCGAGCGTTGCCCGCTAGTCTGATGAGTTAATTCCTAACGTTTATTCTGTCAATGCCAATCCGAGATTAAGGAGTTGTCTAACGGACGCTTTCCCGAACATGGCTGTGTTCTAACCGCTCCGACCGACCGCTACCTTCATCATGATCACTGGGTTTGTGAATCACACGAAGCGACATACGTCAATTGACTTTCCGTAAACTTCTCGATGTGTCTACGATTTGCGGTTGCACCGGAATGCTGGCTACTGCAAGGTGCTCGGCAACTGGTCGTCGTCCAGTGGCAGGGTTGATGGAACATCGAGCCGACGAAATAACGGAGAAGTCCATTATTGCAAAGTTGTTCTGTGTAAAAATAAGGTGGCGAAAGGATACCTTTGTGGCGCATGGATGATCTTGACGAACCAGATGCGTTACGTCCCATCACGCGGTGGAACTTACTGCTGCTCGAACAGGACGTGATTGTCGCTGTGGCACAGCTCGTCGCCACAGTGGCGCAGAATCTGATAGACCGGCAAATCACAGCACAGCTGCTGTGGCTGATCGACAAAAAAACGCGTAGACGTGCAGAATACTGAGCCGAGGAAGAGTCATACCAAAGACCTAGACTCTGGATGCGTTCATCGGGCACCGTTGGTGTAAGTAGAATCAATCGCAAATGTAACGCCTATGATGATTTGGCATGGGAGCTGTCCGACCAAGCTGCGTTAGCCGCACCAGGCAGCGAGTCCTTCTCCGTGTTACGTCGGACGCATCTGGCATCACCAACGCGGTCTGTCATGAACGCAATTTGCGACATGATGAAGCGATCGTAATTGTGGGTGCCGCGATGTGTGCTCATGAAGCAGTGGCGACATGACATCTTCCAACGCTCATTTCGTTTTGCTAGGGCGACCAAATTTTGATTAGCTGCTGCAAAGTCACGCTTCTCATCTTACTTCGACGCACTTCGGGAAGCATGATCATGTGCTGTGGTTCACAGACGAGCCCTTGTGTATAATACTCGAGCCTGGGCATACGTAGTGATGTGTTGGTGCATCCTTCTATCCTCTGGGAGTTACAAACAGCAGCAACAATGTCTGTACGGTGTACTACGACGCTGGGTCAGTAGCCTGATGCTTACTATTGGCTCCCGCCAGACTTACACAACGTTCATACAGAGCATGGTGACCACTTCCACCTGATCTAACACCACTTTATCTGTAACAACCGGCTACCAAGCAAGATCGGTCCACAACCTCGTGGCACCCGAACTTCGATGATATCAGTGTGTCCAGCTATGACACAATCTCGAGCTTCTACTGTGGTATCCAAACGTGCTATGTCCGGTTAAATGCTTCTGATTATCCGTGTCCACTGTGGTGAAGTCTATTAAGGCTATGGAGCTGCCTCCGGAACATCATTCTCATGCGTGTTGGGCCCAGCCATCAATAGACTTGCTCGGGTTGAAGACGCAGTCTTCGATGTTCGTGACAATTTTTTTGCAGGACTGCCTCCTCGAGACGTTACCTGATTCGCATGCTCTCCTCCTCGCAAACCAGCGGCACTCTCGCGGGCGCGCGGTGAAGAGTCTACACCGGGAAAGGTGTTATATGAGCTGCTCCTGCTACTTGAGTCTGGTCGTAGTTTGCCACTGTGTTGATCGCGAAACGCCGTCACAATGCTAGATTGAGAGTGATGGCGGCCGTCGTTTGATTTCGTCAAAACCGATCCCAGACTTGACACTGAAGTCTCTCTGCGGAGGCTCCCGAAAGGTTGAACGGGTGTAGGAATTTTCGAAACGCCTTGAGAGTCGGGACTGACAGCTTCATAAGGTGAAGCAATGTCTTTACGCGTCTGTGATGCGGGTGTTGAATCCCCTGACAGGAATGGCTCGCCGAGTTGTTTATGGGCAACATTTGACGCAGAGGCCTCCTGCAAAGCTTGGACTAGAGATGGATGTACGAAGTCAGTGTATGTCTCACATGCAGTTCGTGCTTGGAACTCTCTTACGGTAATCCTCACCCGGCTCGAATGAGAAGTGACGACGACGCTTTTCGGAGTTCATCTGAGGCTGCGACTGAAATTTGCGAAGTGTACGAACAGGGGTGGTTTCGTCCAGATTGGGTTTGCGAGCAACTGGAGAAACTGGTGAATGCTCAGCCACATACGTGTGACTGGCCGAGTCTTTGCTATCAGAGAAGACAGCCATGAGGCTGTCCACAAATCTGTCGGTGTTCAGGCCTCTTCGTCGTGCGACTAGTGTACCAAGCTCCTTGAAGATAGAGATGGATGGTCAGTAGATGTTTTGAATTCAAAGTGTTGTGAATAGAGTCACTCACCCGAAGAGCCACAAAGGCATCGCAGTTGGCGGTGAGCTCGATAGGTACCGCAAATGTTGGCGATAGCTCGTCAGGCAACGCATCCCCAGCTCCGGAGAACCCAGAGGTCAGCGATGAGTCGGTGAAAGACTGTACAGCATCCGGGCGGGCGAGCTTGGAAAGGTCGAAGTCGCTGTATACCTTTCGCGATAATAACGGCTTAGTGCCATCCGTAGGCGGAGTACCGACGCGTAAATTTGCATTTTCATTATTAGTGAATTGCTTCGATAAAACTGCCATCTTTTCCGAGGATGATGTGGAGCGCTGAAGGAGCACTGTAATCGTTAGTAAAAGGGAACGTAGTTTGAGCGCCCAAATGCCAATCGCGACATACCATTGTGACTTCTTGAACTTATTTCAGCATCGATTTGCTGTTGCGACAGGAAAGGATTGCGGCTTGTAGTGCTGTCGCCTGAAATGGTCTTCCTGTGCATATATTTCCGGTCCACGACACTGCCATGTCTTGCGTGCAGAAGTCTGGTCCTCCATTAGTGATTATGCTGATATGCATGGCGTGTCTACGAACCCGGCGACTCCCGTCGTTCCCTTTGCGATGAGCAGCTCCAGGCGACGGATCTCCTCAGCATATCGACGCTCCTCACCTATCCACCGTTCTTGGGAGGTGGCCAACTCTTCGCGGGTCTGCTGCAACGCCTCTTCCACTTCCACGTTCTTAGACCTCAGCTGATAGTAGTGCTCGAAAATGCGATAAAGACCGCTGTTGTGCTCTGGGGTCAGCGCTGTAGTGGAGAATTTGGCTATGTGTGAGCGAATCGATTGTATAATCAATATGGGGTCGACGAGATCCACAGGATCTGGCTTGACCTCGCTCCAAGGTTCGGCAAATTCAGGATTTGCAGCCTCATGAATGTCCTTGAAGTTGCTGAAAAGGGATGTGTATCGAACGAGCTTGGGCTTTGAGCTCCTTCGTGGTGTCGTGGACTCTACGGGCTCGTTGCGGCCTTCCTCTGGCGTCTCTTCTATTGCAGGTGTGACTGGTGTTGCAGGCCGACTGCCGTGGATCGTCTTCCGTGAGAAATAATGGCGCCCGGTCGCTGCATCATCTGTGTTCAGTTTGAGAGGCTTGAGCGGCTGAAGCTCTTTGGGCTTGTGTTGAATCTTTTTGCGCCAGCCGACACCCACGCCTTTGTTGTTGTTGTCAGGCATCTTGTCAGTCGTTCGGTTCGCTGCTGCAAGCTGCGCCGCCTGCTTTGCCGTTGTCGATGAGGCCGAGTGAGTATAGGATCTCATTGTGGACTCTAGGGCGGTGGTCGCAATAAGCTCGGTAGGGTTCCCACGTGGAGGGCGCAAGGGAAGGCACGATTGCACGCACGCATGGAAGCTGCAAGTCCACTCTAGCTTCCGCTTCACTACATTTCCTCATTCACCTCCAACTCACGGTCCACCACATATTCTACACGCTTCAAAGTCGAGATTGATGAAACTGACGTAGCGACGTGTCTCGCAGTCATCGCCCAACTTCACTCACAGTATACTGTATCTCTTCTCTTGCGTAACACTAGCGTTTGACAAGAACAAAAAGCATGAGATGGCAGCATGAGCACGAGAAAACCAAAAGCATGAGGTCTTGCGAAAAAAGGTCTCTAACAACGGTAGAGGTTCACACAAAGCCGTCGAGGAGCACATCTCACCTTAGATCAGTTGGAAAGAAGACGAAATTGACCTCCGCACCCTACAACCGCCTAAAAAGAATGGGTACCCCCTTGACCGACGAATAGTGAAATCTTTCTGGGCAAGTCACTGCCAACCGGCTTGCAACAAAGAGTAAAGAGAAAGAGACTGATGGGGAAATACTGCAACATCGCCAATGACTGGTGATGAGTACGGCCTACTAATCAATATGAATTGTGATCAAGATTCTACGTGGTGTCTAGTATGACGACTTTGTAAAGAGAACTTGGGATCTGGTTGCAAAGTCACAGTCGAACGATCTTCACGACGTTCGCCGGGCGGGTCACTGTGGCTAGCGCGTAAATTCCGCACTGCAACCACAACAACATCGCCTGGATCGTACCACACAGAACACTACAAATAATGCACGTTTGGGCTCGAATACTGCACAGCTCAGAGGCATCCTTTCGTACTGTCGCACGTGACGTGCACTCCAGTCCGTCCGCGCGCTGACGCAAGCCCTGCGCGAGTTTCGGCTGTGTTTGGGCGCCGTTTCATCGCGTCCTGAACGACCATCAAGTCCAGCCTCACCACACGCACAAGTTCCAATTGCCCAAGGCTCACGAAAATCATGCTACAGATAATAGCGAGATACAGTAACATGATTTTCTCTAGTATCAGACTGCATTTGAAGACATGCCCCCACGCTCAAACACCTAGATCTCTCCAACTCAAACCGCCATCCAGACTGTCCTCACTTCCTAACAATCCATCCCCCAAGCCACTCTGAAGCACACCCGACACACACCCAGACGTCACATCCCATCCTTACAACCAATCCCCCCTCCTGCCGCTCAGCACGCCTAGCGCCCGTGTCCATGCCTTTGCACCTCATGCGACAGCGCGAACCTCAGGAACGCCTGGCGTCCGGTTTCAGGCCGCAAGAGGGTAATGTTGCGACTCGATCTACGCGCACGTCTGGGCGTTATTTGTATAAAGATGAAATCGGCGCCCTGGTTAAAGCGGCTCCATTCAAATCATCGAGTCTTCACTTTTATACATTCCTTTGTAATCGCTGAGCGATTTTTTCTGACGAGACTGCTACCTACCACAATCTACTGTACACTTTCGGTGTTTTCGATCGAATTACCATATACCGCAAACATGAAGTTCTCCATCATCGCTACTTTCCTGTCCATGGCTGCTTTCGCCGTCGCTGCGCCCATCGCCGCAGGTACGTTCGACATTTTGACAAATGTAGATTGTCGCTAATGCAAAGATCAGAGGTCGATGCCCGCCAGGTCGCTGCAACCGGTAACCACGGCATGTGCGTCAAGAGCACTGGTGGTCAGCTCGAGGAGATTCCCGGCTGCTAGATGTCTTTGGTCGCTTAGGAGGTGGGACGCAGGAGGAGATAATGGAAGGTGAACAGAAAGAGGAGGAGTCATACTCGGCGGACCGGGACTTATATATCAAGAACAGACTGTCACGGATACGAAGATTAGGGGTTGGACTACAAGTGTGTTCAAATATGATGCACGTTGAATGGGATCCATCACCGAGTGATGCACCAAAGCGCAAGTCTCAACGAAGTGAACATCGAAAGAAAGCTGTGATAATTAAAATAAACTCGCAAAACGCCATGCTATGCTATACCAACCTCTAAAACGCCATAACGCCCATCTCGCCATTTCCCCTCCCCTCCCCATCCCGTCATCGTCACCGCCCCATGAACACATCCGTACACCTCTCCGTCTCCTCATGCTCATGATACAAGCGACACCTACTCCCTCTCCACGGCTTACACGCCTCCCACTTCCTATGCCTCTGCCTCTTCCCCAGTCCCTCTCCCGCCCCGCCCTCCGCGTCGTCCAAAACCTCCCACTTGCCCTGTCCATCGTCCCAGCCCGCCATGCCAACACCAAGATCAACACATCTCGTACAGAACGCAAGACAGCAGTCATCACACGCAATCGCGCCATGGCGCGGAGGCAGCACAGCGCGACAATTGTCGCATGCGCGCGTCGCGTGCCAGGTATCGGGGCACCACATGCGCAGTCTGTGTCGCTGCATAGCTTGTTCGCATGGTCTCTTCAGGTGGACTACGAGGTCGCGCAGGAACGCGGCATGCCATGTATCAGCGTGACTTTCGAGAAGGCGGTCCGTCTTCTTGAATGAGAAGAGGTCGATGACGAGACTTCGTAGCGGCGAGAAGTCGCGGATCTGCTCGTAGAGAATGCGCGTGTCGCTCGGTGTGAGGACGCTGTTTGCTCGGTCGGCGAGGTCGGACATGAGGTCTACGACGGCGTTGCGGAGGCCTTCGAAGCACATGCGGTCGGCGAGCGCGTATATGTGCAGAAGCGTGTAGTATGCGGGTTTACCGTCCTTGTAGGGAGGTGGGATGGACCCGGTGTAGAGCCATGATACGATAAGCTGGAAGTGCGAGACATCGACGTCGTCGAGCCTGACAGTGTTCTCGGCGGCTTCCGAGAATGGCCCCGTGAGGGCAGCGCGAAAGTACGGAGACTGCGACGTCAGAAGAGATGTGTGTACTAGGAATGGTGTCGCTTTGTGGCCGACGAGGAGTCTGCTCGTGTTCGTGAAGTCGGATGGGTTGGCTCTGCGTGGTGTTAGTCTTGGTATGGCAGAGCCTGGTAGATGGGCCAGCTCCCTCGCGTAAGTGACTCACACTAATTGCTTAGATTGCGCTCCGGACCAAGTGTATGGGGGAGGAAGATTGGTTGGAATGCGCTTCGTTTCGGTGCCGACATTGACGTTGCGGATTGACTTGAACGTCATCCTTTCGTATAGGAAGCTATCGCCTCTTCTCAGCTTCTCGACGTGCACAACAGACTTGCGGTGGGGCGGACGATGCAAATCGACTCGATGGGGCAGCACAGCCGAACTTTTTTGAGGATCGTCTAGGTCCCGGATGCGGACAAATCTGTGGTGTTGAGGAATGTGTCGCGGAATGCACGACTAGCTATAACCGCAGCGCATAGAACAACGATTTCGATATATCTGATTGCCTTGCGGATGCGTGCAGCCAATGTTAGTGAGCTGTCTCCACTTTGTTCTCGCCAACCTGCGGCGAGCAAACCTTTTGCCGAATGCAGGTGACAAAGAACATGCTTAGGCTGGTGAGTAGGCGAGCTGTGCGGTCAGCAGCACGACGAGTAGAGTTCCAAGACTAAGGGATATAAACAACGTGCATGTAGAGTGGAGTAACGCCTGCGCGGGTTTTGTATATCGGGTAGATACCGTGATCACGTTTCGACGTAAATGGCCGCCCGCCAACTATTATACACAACCTACGACGCCTGGAACGATGAAGGGAGACGCATCTCGAAGAAGTCAAAAGGAGCATGCCTTCTTAAACTACTCGATGAATGTCTTGACGTCTGAAAGAGGTATTAGCATGCGTGAAGCTCGAAGCGCAAGGTCTGTACTTACTGTTCAACCACCTAATGTACTCCTTCTGCTCCTTGTGGTCTATGTAGTCGGGGATAAAGAGCGCCAGGCGGGTGTTGATGCCGCGCTCCTCGAGGTATTTCTCGAGCAGGATCTGGAGGTCCTCATCCAGGTTGTTGAAGGGAGGGCCGGTGTACAGCGCCCGCCTCGACCAGTCCTTCTCGGCGGTGGCGGGGTCGGCCAGGTCAGCTGAGGGGAAGTAGTAGAGGTCCTCGATCAGAAAGTCGCCATCCTGAGCAGTGGCCTCAATGGCAAGGGCACCCTTTCCAGGACGCTCGATGCGAATGCTAGCGTGGGCGGGGAAGCCCTGCTGGCCGTCCTCCTCTGGGTACTCCTCCTCGAGCTCCTCGCGGTCGGCAGGTGAGACGCGGTCCTCTGGGGCGACGCGGATGTTGCCGTCCTGGGTGTTGCCCTGGTTGATAGCGCCCTTGGTGTTTGCGCCGCCCGACTGCACGTCCATGTCGGCGTCGTCGAAGGCAGCGTCCTCGGCATTCTCGGCGTCGGGCACATTGTTGTTGAGGTCGGCGGTGGTGAAGGTGATGCGGATCTTCTCGTCGTTGAAGGTCCGGGTCAGGACGACTTCCTGGTTGCCGACCTTGTCCTCAACCTGTGGCGTGGTCAGAGTCTATTTTCACTTTGGTGTTGGAGTGGCGGCCGTACCTCGAAGGGGCTGCTCTCGAGATACTCCCTGATGTTCGCGGAGAGGTCGTCATCCTCCTTCATGTCCTCCTCCATGGAGATCTCGCTCTGCAGCTTTGCGACCAGCTCATCGCTGACTGATGCGGCGTTAGCCATGGTTTGCGCAAGATGTCACGTGCGTACATACCACCACCGCTTTCTTGTCTCCGTGCTACCGAGTTGTGGAAGGAAGCTGTGAGTCTGGGCACCGAAGCCGTCCATGCGGGCTGGAAGGCCGATGTCTGGCGGAGGAGCGAAGATTGAGGGCGGGCGGCTTTGGTGGAGAGGCGGGCAGCAGACCGCGGGGCACTGCGGGCGACTTTTCGTAGGGCAAGCATGTTGTGTGTTTTCCAATTGTGGTGTGAGTTGTTGTGCTTGAGACGGCGCTGTGAAGGTCGAGATCGCTGTAACTTTTTCGGCGCGCTTTGACGAATTCATCCATCGTCATCGCCGAATGTCTTGGCGGGCATGTTCTGTTCTACCACCGCGACGCCGACCGATATCGCTGCGAGATCTGCGATTATAAACGTTTATAGGATACGAACACTCCAAATAATCGCCATTGCCGTACTCCCGGCTTGACGATACCCCTCGAACATTCACCAGCGTTGAAATTCCTACGTCACAATCCTACTCAGAACCGACAGCCGTCCCGCGCAACACACGCGATATCCACGCGCACCATTGCGCCAGCAGTGAGCACCATAGAAACGCTTGTATAGTGCCACTAGAGGCAGCAAACCTCTCAGGAAGCCAATATGGCGGCCACATCAGAAAAAAAAAAGGTAATTGGTCGCATGCCACTGGCGGGTACATGTAGTGACTGAAGATTGCAATAGCCAAGCGCAATGCGCTCTATCTTAGCTGGCGCAACTGCTGGTGCTGTAGAAATATGTAAAGAGCATGCACCAAGACCTCTCAAAGCCCCAACTGACCATCCCAGCAATAACATATCCCGCTGAGTGTACGCGACCGGAAGCATCCTACCCACTCCCGAACACATCTGACATACCTTAGTCGCAAAGACCCGATCTCAGCTCAATCGGAGACTACCAGACGGAAAGAAGCTACCATGGCCGCCGTTCGGAAAGCAGTGGTACGCTGGATGTACGACTTTGATTATCGGCAATTCCCTCAAGGCCGGCATAAGTAGGTTGGTAAGAAGACCCGAGACTGCGCATGGTGCTAACATACCCCACAGGATTCGTCGCCTTCGATGCCTATAGGGACATGCTTGCAGATGCAGAGGGCAAAGTGTCGGGGCCATCGACTGTCATAGCAGGTTTCGGCGCTGGTGCTACAGAGTCACTTCTAGCAGTAACGCCCTTTGAAAGTATAAAGACGCAACTGTACATCTCTCCACACTGATCCTCCGACCACAGCTTACATCCTGCCAGAATCGACGACCGCAAAGCCGCGAACCCACGTATGCGAGGCTTCCTCCACGGCTCACGAATAATCGCACAAGAAAAGGGCATCCGAGGCTTCTTCCAGGGCTTTCTACCAACTACCGCAAGACAAGCCGCGAACTCTGCCGTCCGGTTCTCGAGTTACACCTCGCTCAAGCAGCTTGCGCAATCATACACCTCGCCTGGCGAGAAGCTGGGGGCTGTGAGCACATTTGGTCTCGGAGGCCTTGCGGGTATCATCACAGTATATACCACGATGCCCATTGATACGGTCAAGACGCGCATGCAGTCGATCGAGGCGCGGAGCTCGTACAAGAACAGTTTTGACTGTGTGGCTAAGATATTCAAGCATGAGGGAATACTGACGTTCTGGTCTGGTGCTGTTCCGCGGTTGGGTCGACTTATCTTGAGTGGTGGTATCGTATTTACGATGTAAGTCTTGTATCGATTGTGATGCTGACGGTCTGCTGATGAACGTTTAGGTACGAAAAGTCGATGGAGCTCATGGACAGACTTGATCCACAAGGGAGATATATATGAATGTTGCAGTCTCTACTCGTGAAATCGAGTGGGAATTTTGAGTGCCATGATCATCACATCGGGTTGGCTTCCATCACACCTAGGGCGGCTTACGGACCCAAGATGGTCTTGGTTCAGTTGAGGATGGAATCTACATATCATTTGCGAGGGGCTCCAATTCACCATATATTCAGCCCGTTGCGCATGTAGGAATGCGGGATGATGTACAAAGTGAAGCACCAAATTCTCGTCACAAATGGGACACTAAACTCATGAAGAACATAACACTGTGAGCATGCTGCGGAACCCGATCTCTCTCGAAAGCTGAGAGACCATGGTTATCACGGCATTATCGGTACACAGGCAATCCATCCGATGAACAATAATTGATGAGTTGGGATGACACTATAACTACAACGCCTGGTATATATATCCCATTCCCCAAAGTACAATCATTAAACTCGTTAGCCATGAATTCATCCCCATCATAAGTCATTAACCCGCCTCGAAGCGAACCACCACCGCCAAACTCCAATCCCAAACGCCAAACACAAACCCAGTACAACAAAATAACAACACATACTCACACAAAACACCGTATTCTCGACTTCCCAACTACACTCTCAAGCACCAACGCCCTCACTCCCTCTCCTCATCCACCTAAACAATCCCTTCCTCTTCGCACCCCCATCTCTAACCTCCTCTTTACTTACAACAGGTACACTCACAGCAGCAGCCTCAACATTCAATCTCTCCGCTTCCTCATAGTCCCACGGCGTCGTCCAATTCCGCTGCGGTATCTCGCCCAGCTTCGTGCTGTCGGATGCGAAAGTATACGAGCTCGGCGTCACTTTGTCGATGCGGCGTCGGGCTGGCGACGACACGGGTGGGTACTTTGGCAACGGCGAAGAAGATGGTTTCTTGTTGTGACTTGATGTGCCGGGGGATGCTGCCGATCTACGCGGCGACACAGGGACGAAGCTAGGTAATTTCGGCGCAGGGAGGTGCAGATGTTCCTGCGGGACGAACGGGTACTGGTACCCGACTTGATCGGGCCACGTCGACGGTCTAGAATCGTGGAAGGAGTCCTTTCTGCGCCGCGTGCTGCCTGCGAGAGGGGCTGGTAGCGCGCCGCCTAGGACGCCTTTGATGATGCCGTCGCTGTGGAGTTCGAAAGGCTCTTCGGCGATGTAAAGGGGTAGGGGTGAGGCGAGGGGGGATGTGTATGTTGAAGTGGGTGGGGAGTGGGACTTCGTCGAGGAGGAGGAGGAGCTGCTGGAACTGGGTTTTCGTGAGGGCTTGGGGCGTATGACTACGAGTTGGGGGTGGGTTGAGGAGCGGAGTGGCATGCGGGTTATTGTTGGTCCGTTTGCGCGTGGTCGGGGGGTGGTGTGCGTCTTCTTGGACTTGCTGGGGCTTAATGGGGTGCTGCTTCGCGCTGAGCAGTCGGTGTGTCGTCTGCTTCCGCAGTTGGCACATGCTGGGACGTCGAAGTGTTGGAGTTGTAGTTGCGATTGGCTGATGCGTTGGTAGAGTTGCGTCATACTTTGAAGTGCTTCTTTACGCGAAGCATCAGAGAGGTTGGTGAGAGACTTGTAGTCTATATTCAGAGGTGTCTTTCCACCTTTCTGATCATGGTTCAGAAAGCTTGCTATGATGGCAACGAGTCCTGTATTGAGCTTTATGAGTGTTTCTGCGAGGGAAGCATGCGCAATGGCTGTTGACCGGTGAGATTAGCACCGTGACACCTACTGTATGCGTTCAATGATGCAGCTTACCGTCACCTTTCGCAAAGCTATGTCCAGTCTGTGAGTAGCATGCATCGTACTTCTCGGCAAGCTCTTGAGGGCCCCGGCGCAACGATTTGGATAGCTGGAGCTCGTCGCTGACCGATTTGTCTGGGATTTGATTCTCCTTCCGCGCCTTGCGCTTTTTTCTTCGTTCGCGCAACCTCTTGAATACATTGAGACCATTTGAGAATGCGTGGATGAGGTTTGAGACACAATTAGACACCTCGGCATCTTCAGCCTGGCCCGACTTTGAAGAAGCATCGAGCTTTACCGCCATCGCTAAAACGCACGATCAAGAAGATACAACGAGGAAGATAAAAAGCAAGACGAACGAACGATATAAAAGACGAAATAGAAAGTGCGCTGGCTAAAGCATTCTTAGCGAAGACGAGAAGGGTCGAGGAGTCATTCTCAAGCCGTCTTTGCGCTCGTACCTCGTCCTCGAGTTAAGTCAAGCGGCAAGCCCCCAAGCCAGCGGAGAAGCCTCGCCTTATCCGCAATTGAGGGCGCAAAAACCATGCCTTGAACCCCAGTGTGTTCCTGCATCTCTTACTGGGTGCTACCCGTCATGAGAAAGCACCGTTTCAATCGTTGCTGCACGTAGCCGCCACGAGGTTGAGTCTTGGAGGTGTTCTGCAGCGTGAGTGGACAACGATGTTCCGATCACACATGTTAGCGCAATGTTAGTGTGGCTCGATAAGCTTTCGAGTGGAGGCCATCGAGCGTGCATATAAACTGCATGGAAGGTGTGGTTGAAGCCCTACCATTCTAGAGTTTGTAACTGGCAAACGCAGTGTCCTGGAGTGCAGGAAGGTTGTAGCAATATGCGAGCTCTCGGAGGATTGGGCACACGTGCGTGTTTCATCCGCATACACATGCGCCTCTTGAGCAAGTGACAACGAGGAAGAATGGACAGTACTTGTTTGTCAAAGTGTTCGGAAAAGATTACCAACCCCGACGCCTCGCTATGCTATGTACATGGTTGATCATATCGTTACTGTTCGTTGTCCTCCGCGTCCTCGATGGTCACGGTTCGCCTAGTAGAAGACGAACCTTCTGACCCGTTTCCTGCTACGCCAGAGCTTGAACCTTCTGCATCACTTCGATCAGGAACGTTGCCGAAGCTCCAGCTAGAGTCGAGTGAACTAGACTCGACTGGCTTTGGAGATGTTCCAGGTGCCGCGGCAGATGGCGTTGGCGCGGAGGGAGTTGAAGGACCCGCTTCTGCCGGAGGCTGTGGTGATTGAGAAAGTGCAGGCATTGAGATACTGTCTTGACCGTTTTGAGGTGCCAATGCCATAGGCCGCAATGTCCACCCTTCTGGGAGTGTCAAGCCTGCAGGAACACCAGCATCGCCTCGTCTTAATACTTGTCCTTGTGCGAAAAAGGCCTGCGGAGGGAACGATGTCGGTATCGGAGGGTTCAGCGACGCGATATGCGGAAGTTCTTGACCTGTAGCCGCAGCGACACCAGACGACTGTTGCAGACGATTAAGCTCTGCAAGCAGTCGGTGAACGACTTCAAGCTGCTCATGTTGTGCGTTGAGCTGGCGAAGCGACTCGATGATATTCTGCTGGATGCGAAGAATATCAGACTGGACGTCTCCTGGATGAAGAGCCACCGCGCCGGGTAGAGGTCCCGTTGGTAAGCTCATACCATGAGGTAGAGCCAAAGGTTGGGTTGTAGGTTGGTTCGGGTTCTGATTTGGATTTATGACAGCATTGTTCGCATTCGCTTGTTGGCGCAGCTGGTCCATGGCGTTCCTGATGTTGTTTTGGTCGGCCTGTTGCCCTGCTGGGATGCGGAGATTGCCCAAGGCAATGCGAAAGGGGCCGAAATTGAAGACACGCATATTCGGCTGAGGCTGGCCTGGCTGTCCGGCAGGCGGTTGTGCTTGGGCTGGCTGACCTGGTTGTTGTCCCGCGCCACCCTGCTGCTGATTGCCACGAAGCAGTGCTTGGAGCATGTTATTATGCGCCTGCTGATTTTGTTGATTTTGCTGGTTCTGCTGGCCCGGAACTGCTGGGTTGTTGCCCTGCGTGATCTGCGTGCCAGTCTGGGCAAGAACGGGGCGACGACAAGTAGGGCATACTTGCTGCCTTTCCAGCCAACTGCGCAAACAGTTGAAATGCAGAATGTGACCACATGGCAGCTTCTTCGCCCTTTGTCGTTCGTCCACTCGTCGACCGGCTTGAGCACCATCTGCTCCAGGTTGTACCCATACATGCATCTCCTCACGGCAAACGATGCATGTATCCTCCCTCTCTAGCTCTTCGGCGGTCGCGTCGGGGTATCGAGTGTTCATGTCGCGCGTGGCGTTCCGGTACTGGACAAAGTCGTGCACTCGCTTGCAGAAGGAGCGGATGGTCATGAAAAGGTCCCTCATGATATGGATGGGAATGCCATAGAAGGTCATGAGGATCATGAAGAAGCCCAGATACACGACGGACTTGATGAAGTCGGTCGCAAGATCCAGGTAGAAGACCCAGCGGCCCTTCTCCTCCCATCCGAGCACGTCGCTGTCATCTTCGTCCTCCTCGGCCGGCGCATCCGTTCCTTCAGCCGCAGCACGCTGCACTGCCTGTTCTCTCGCGATCCTGCGAGCGTCTTCGCGCGCCTTCTCTTGACGTTGGGTAATGTAAATTTCAATGAGCGAAAGCGTATATCGGAGAAGTGTGGAAATCGATGCGATTGCGAGGAGCACGTATTCGAAGCCGAACATGACCATGACGCCCGGCCGTGCCTCCGACAGGATCGAGTCTATGCAGTACTGCATCATGAAGATGTCGAAGGTGACGCTAAGGAGTAGCGAGCTCATGAGACGCGTGTGGAAGAGTCTCGGGTTTGCAGGTGGTTGCTGCTCCAGATACTCTACTCTGCCCTCACCAATCCACTGCCACACTTTGCCGGCAAGCAGGCACAAGAACATGGTAAAGAACCACATGCCGATGTCGTCGCGGAATATAGTCATGGCCAGTAGCGTCTCGCTGACCGCAAACCACGCCTTGTCGTATAGCTGCTCCGTCTCAATGGGCCGCAGAGTGCCGTAGAAGACACGCTGGAGGCCATATCCGAAGCTCGCAGCAACAATGAGCATGAGGTTGACCAGAAACATGAGAGAGCCGGTACTCTGAGAGATATATACTGCCGCTGAGTAGAAGTTCGGCCGCTCGTAGTATGCGCGTGCGAGCACCACGTTAGCCATCACGGCGGAGCCCTATGTATACCATGTCAGCATTCTGGCATGCGCGCAGCTTCACACAGCACTCACCGCGACGTAGAGCTGGAGTCGACTCATAGCGCAGATTTGTTGTGTCGCAAGCTCAGACAACAATGAGTGTGTCCATCTACGACTCGGTTCTTCTAGGATATACGAGTAATGTTTGCAACGCGCCGCAGTGAGTTGACACGGTTGCGTGAGGCCACGTGCTTTGCGGACATAGATGACGCATTACCGAAGTTTGCCAAGACCAGCCTTACTTAGCACCTCCAGCGCTTCCTCCACTTCACTCTCTTGAACCAGTCTCAACAGTGGAGGTCAAACGACATTCCTCACGAGCACATGCATTGCAAATCGTAGCTCTTGTCGTGGCCAAGAGAGCCAGCTGAGGTGTCAAGCCTTTCTTTCGGCTTCGCTACTAGGTACCTACTTGCAGCTGCCCTGAAGCGCTCCAGCTCGGTAGGTTATTCGGACACTCTCGAGCAACATCCACAGCACTAGCGCATCTCGACTCGTTGCTAAGCCAACTTCATGACAATGGCCGCGTCCTCGTGGAAAATTGAATTTTTTTTACGGTAGTTGATAGAAACGTAGAAGCCCCCGGAGAGCCCTTCCGCTGGGCAAGATTCGCTTCGAATGCACGTCAAGTGAAGAGCTACAGTACGGTCACGCACGTGGCTTTGCCGACTTACACCAGTACTGACAGGTATCTCAATGATCACGCCCATTGCGGGGCGCCACTGCGGGGATCGATGACAAGCTACTGCATCCTGGCCCAACCATTGTGAACTACACAGGCCCAGATCCTAGCGTCTGAGCATCATGGCATAGATCCTGTATCGGACGAGGCCCACTCAAAACTTCAATTGAGTCGTATATAAGTTTCTCTCGATCCTCTCAACATCGCTTCTTTCTCCAGTCACCATTGACTGTCATCTTGAACAGTTTGAAGAATCATGGTTCGATCACTCGCTCTTGTGAGCGCTCTTCTCGGAGCATTTCCATCTGGCTATGGGCAGAGCTACTCAGACACCAAAGAACTCGAACTTCCAAACGCTTTGACTGCTGATTACATTCAAACCCTGAGCAACAACAGCCTCTTCCTACGATGGCGCCCTACGTACCACTTCATTTCCCCTGCCGGGTGGATGAACGTAAGATTCAGCATTCAGAGAATATTTTTCATGCTGACAACTCCCTGTAGGACCCATGCGGCATGATGTATGACCCAACCGAAGACAGATACCACCTCCACTACCAATGGCATCCCCAGCATATCAACTGGGGCAACATCTCCTGGGGACATGCTGTTTCCGACGACTTGGTCACATGGACCGATGTTGGCGGATGGCAAGACGACCAGGCTAAGTCCGTTGGCACCGGACCCAACAAAGACTCGCAAAACAGCTCTTACTACGGACTAGGTATATTCAGTGGTTCTGCACAGCCCTATAATCTGGAGGGCGAGCAAGATGGGACGCTGACCATGTTCTACACGTGCGTCCAGTATTTGCCAATCTCGTGGTCTATCCCCTACACGAACGGCAGCGAGAAGTTATGCATTCTCACGTCCGACGATGGGGGCGAGACTTGGGACCAGTGGGAGGGCAACCCGCTGAGCCCTCGCCCACCTCAAGGCTGGAACATCACTGGCTGGCGCGACCCCTTCGTCGAGCCGTGGCCAGAAATGGATGCGTTACTCGGACGCGATGAACCGCACTGGTATATGGTTTTGGGCTCTGGCATTAAGGGTGACGACGCTGGTGGACGCATTCCGTTCTACTCGGCGCCCGCAACCAACGTTACTGACTGGACTTTCGAAGGCGCCTTGTGGGAGCCAGAAAAGAATACGTCTCTGGGATCCTTACTAGAGACTGGTACCTATGGTTTCAACTTTGAAGTGTCCAACTTCTTTTCCTTGACAGACGACGACGATGACGTGCACTACTATGTCCTAATGGGCACAGAAGGTGGCAATAACACGTATCATCCGCGAAATCAATGGGGTCTCTGGAATGAAGGTGTAGTTACCAGACGTGAGAACGGCTCCGCCGAATTTACACCAGTCTCTGGCGGCGTCATTGACTCTGGACTATCTTACGCTGTAACAAGCTTTCTAGACACGAAGAACAACGCCTCCCGGCGCATACAATGGGGCTGGGCCAACGAGGAGAACAACAATTTCGCTCTTCTGCAAGCCGGCTACCAAGGCGCCATGACATTGCCACGCGAAATGTACGTTATCAAGACGCCAGGATTGATCAACGCGGGTGGTGCTCTATCCACCAAGGGCAACACACGTACCGTCGAGCACGGCAACGGCACCTTTACTGGCTACACTCTCGGTGCGCGCCCTGTCCCCGAGGTTCTGGAGGGCCTTCATTCGGGCGCCCAGATGCAAAGAATCAACACAACCGGCATGTACTCTTCGAGCCGCGCAACCGGCAGCGGTAGCAGCCATATGGAGCTGAAGGTCACCCTCAGCAACGCGACTGGACCGGCCGGTGTTACCATTGCCTCTTCGCCTGACGGTGACGAGCAGACCATCATCTGGTACTCTCCTGACAACTACACCATCAACGTCGATCGCTCGCACTCCTCAAACATTGTCGAGTTCGCCAACTACACGATGCTTGGGTACTTTTACCCATACACCTTCGCCAATGGAACGCAGGAGTCGCTCCACATGGATATCTTTGTTGACGGATCGCTAGTTGAGGTCTACGTGAATGTGAGTATTGAGTTTGCTTCTTTCAATCAGGCATCCCGCTAATGAATTGCCGTAGGACCGCTTTTGGCTCACGACTCGCATATATCCATCCCGTCTTGATTCCACTGGCTTCGGCGTATATGTGGCCGACAACGCAACCGTTAGCGTGTCGGACATGATAATGTGGAACATGGAGGATGTCAACGTATGGCCTGAAAGACCACGCAATTCGAGCAGCGAGTTGTTGTACGATACGCCTGAGGAGACGAACAACTACACGTGGTGGACGGGTAACTAAATTAGGTTGTAGAGCCTAGTGTTCGAAAGTTGGGTGCGAAGTAAACGATTGAAAACTCTACTTTTCCGTACGCCATTTACGAGTCAAAAACATCGTAATGTCCATGTAGAGATGCGCAGAAACCTCAAAGTTTTCACGATGCTTACCAATTCCCTCGTCCATGGCCCTGGGACAATACCCGTCGTGCCGTAGCCGTTCTAGTAGGGCGCTGTTCTCCATGCCCACCCGCCAATAGCACAACTAAACAACCACCGCGGAGCCCTCGCGGGGTGCGCAGTTTGGGGAAGGGCGGGGCCAGTGGGGCACAAAGGGCGACGCCAGACCACGTGAGGCACGATTGCCACCGGATAAATTGGCTGAATGTATCGTTGGGAACGTCAGCTTCGACGGTGTCACGATGCCGTGGCGTATGCGGGAATAGGATATATATATATGTATATGATCTTCTGTCGCGACAGTCTGCACTGCCTTGTACGTGTACGACACGCACGATAATCGCTACTTGGAAAATTATTACTTTGCATTCAGCATATTAAACATTCAGTCAATATGGAAGTTACGGAAGCAGAGCAGCAACATCACCTCTCGCAGGAGCAGGTCGATCACTTCATGGAGCACGGATGGGTCAAGCTAGAGAACTGCTTTTCAAGAGAAAAAGCCGGGGAGTTCCAGAAGACCTTATGGACAAGACTAGGAATGGATCCCGAAGACATCTCAACATGGTACGATTCCCTCAATTCCCTTCCAGCTTGTTAAGGATGCAACTACCAGAGACTCCCAAATCTACAAACGCTCCACCAATGATCCAACTAGCAGTGGGAGATTTGCTAACTGACTACCACAGGCACACTGAACGCACCAACATGCCCCACCACAACGAATTCCTCGTCTCAGACTTCGCGCCAAAAGCCTGGGGCGGCATCTGCGACCTCCTCGGCGGCTCCGCGCGCGTCGACGGCAACGCATCGACCTGGAAAGACGGCTTCATCGTCAACCTAGGCACGCCCGAAGGCCACAACAAAGTCGTCAAGCCGCAAGATCTGCCGGGCTGGCACGTCGACGGGGACTTCTTCGTGCACTACCTCGACTCGCCGGAACAAGCGCTGCTGGTGATTCCGTTGTGGTCGGATATCAATGCTGGTGGCGGTGGGACGTATATTTGCCCAGCTGCGATTCCGACGGTAGCGAAGCATTTGTATGAGAATCCGGATGGGGTTAGTTCGCGGATGACGCCGCGTGCGCAGAATCCGAACTTTGTGCCGGAGCAGGGACTGAAGTGGTTTAATGATCTCGCGGCATCGATGCCGGACGAGGCATTCGTCGAGGCGACCGGCAAGGTTGGAGACGTGTATCTGCTCCACCCGTTGATGCTGCACTCGGCATCGAATAACCAGCTGCGGCAAGTGAGAGTTATTACGAACCCGCCAGTGTCAGTCAAAGAGCCATTTGAGTTTGATAGGGCGGACGGTGCGTACAGCGCTGTGGAGAGGAAGACGATGAAGGCGTTGGGCAAGGAGAGGTTGGAGGGCTGGACGGTCCGGACTACGAGGCAGCAGGTTGTTCCTGAGAGGGTGCGGATTCAGCAAGAGATGAAGAAGAAGGAGGAGGAGAGGTTGAGGAAGTTGAATGAAACTGAGGGGAGCGGGCTTACGGCTTCAAAGGAAGTAGATCCTGTCGCATAGAGAACTCGAGTTTGCGACCACTTGAGATCTTGGTGGCGGTCTTCGTGATTCACCCAGTGCTACCAATGTAAACTTACACTACTTACACTGCTGATACAAAGCTTTTTGATGGCGAGGTCTTCTTTGAACTTCGGCCACGGTCATGCCTTGGAACTGGAAGGACCAGATGGCAAACCCATTTTGAAGATAGTCAGGAGTTTTGATGAGGAGACCCGCGGCTTGCGATGGTGGTCTACCAGTAGTACCAATATTGCCAGAAAATCCTCAAAGTACGCCTTCGTGATACTCGACCAAACAACATGAGTCCGAGCGAACAAAGAAACTATCACGTCTCTACGTTATAATGTCATCTCAAGTGAAGAGAAAGTCGAAAACGATGTAGGCAAGCACAATGTTTGGTGTCGGGCTATTGGACATATCAAATCCACTGTGTCGGTACACGCCTGGTGGAGCAATTACTGAACCACAGATGAGGTCACCGCTCAGCCTCATTAGCAATCCGCAAGTGGATTTGCGATCAGGCCCGCCAGTGGCTCAGCGATAAGCACCGAGGGACACCTGGCCTTGAGAAACTGTGGCTCTCGCTTCCAGCGTAATTCGTAAAAGTGGCTACCGTGGTTCCATCGTAGATTAATAATATGCGATTTGGTCCTGCGAGTGGTAGCCCAACCGCAAATGCGCCCAGAATCTTGGGGCCGGCAAGGCGAGCAGAGGTGAAGTGCGAGCAAACGACGGCAACCGTGGTAAGTAAAGGTGGGTGCTAGTAATAGGCGTGGTGAATAGTGGTTCGCAGGGTAAAGCTGGCCAATAATGGCGAGGTGAGTGAGTGTAACCACGGCTTGTGCTGGACCCTTGCTCGCGTGGTCTGTGCAGCGAGCACTACCAAAGTGAATACCGTGGCCACTGGCTCCGCTATCCATAAAGACCTCTTCCGCCAGCGCTTCTTGCCCTCTCCACACACACCCAGAGGCACTCAACTCTACACCTCTTCTAGCCAAAACTTCACCCCCTCCCCTCACCCAAGATGAAGTACACAACAATCTGCGCTGCTTTCTTTGCGGCCGTTGTCGGTGCATCGGACGTCAAGCAGCTCAACAAGGACAACTTCAAGGCCTATGTCGAGGAGAACGACCTGGTCCTCGCAGAGTGTAAGTGCCCCTCTATCAAATGAGATATGCAGCTTCCGCCAATTTCCCTGCTAACAAATCCTACAGTCTTCGCGCCATGGTGCGGCCACTGCAAGGCGCTCGCGCCCGAGTACGAGACAGCTGCTACCACTCTTAAGGAGAAGGACATCAAGCTCGTCAAGGTCGACTGCACAGAGGAGGCCGACCTGTGCCAGGAGTACGGTGTCGAGGGCTACCCCACACTCAAGGTCTTCCGCGGCCCGGACAACATCTCGCCATACGGCGGCCAGCGCAAGGCCGACAGCTTGATCTCGTACATGACCAAGCAGAACCTGCCCGCCGTCTCGGACGTCACCAAGGACACTCTCGAGGAGTTCAAGACCGCCGACAAGGTCGTCCTCGTCGCCTACTTCGCCGCCGATGACAAGGCCTCCAACGAGACCTTCACTTCGGTCGCCAACGGCCTCCGCGACAACTTCCTGTTCGGCGCCACCAGCGACGCCGCTCTCGCAAAGGCCGAGGGCATTTCGCAGCCCGGCCTCGTCTTGTACAAGTCCTTCGACGACGGCAAGGACGTCTTCACCGAGAAGTTCGACGCCGAGGCCATCAAGTCGTTCGCCAAGGTCGCCTCCACCCCTCTCATTGGCGAGGTCGGCCCCGAGACCTACAGCGACTACATGGCTGCTGGCATTCCCCTCGCCTACATCTTCGCTGAGACCCCCGAGGAGCGCGAGCAGTTCGCCAAGGACCTGAAGCCCCTAGCCCTTAAGCACAAGGGCGCCATCAACTTCGCCACCATCGACGCCGGCTCCTTCGGCCAGCACGCTGGTAACCTCAACCTCAAGGTCGGCACATGGCCCGCCTTTGCCATCCAGCGCACCGACAAGAACGAGAAGTTTCCCTACGACCAGGACAACAAGATCACTGAAAAGGACATTGGCACATTCGTCGAGGACTTCCTCGCAGGCAAGGTCGAGCCCTCCATCAAGTCGGAGCCCATCCCAGAGTCAAACGACGGCCCCGTCTCCGTCGTCGTCGCCAAGAACTACAAGGACCTTGTCATCGACAACGACAAGGACGTCCTCCTCGAGTTCTACGCCCCGTGGTGCGGTCATTGCAAGGCTCTCGCCCCTAAGTACGAGGAGCTCGGTGAGCTGTACCAGACCGACGCCTTCTCCAAGCTCGTGACTGTCGCCAAGGTTGACGCCACTCTCAACGACGTTCCCGACGAGATCCAGGGCTTCCCCACCATCAAGCTCTTCCCCGCCGGCAAGAAGGACTCGCCCATCGACTACTCCGGCTCGCGGACTGTCGAGGACCTCGTCAAGTTCATCGAGGAGAACGGCACACACAAGGTCGCCGCTGTCTACGAGGCCGCCAAGGAGAAGGTCGAGGACGCCGCCGATGCTGCCGCTTCCGTCGCCGACGAGGCCACCAAGTCTGCTGGCTCGGCTGCCGACGAGGCTACCAAGTCTGCTGGCTCGGCTGCCGACGAGGCTACCAAGTCGGTCAAGTCTGGCACCGAGAAGGCCACTGACGCCGCAAAGGACGCCGCCGGCTCAGCAAAGGACGCTGCCGCTGACGCCGCCGCTGATGCCGCTTCGTCTGCGTCATCTGTCGCATCAAAGGCTACCGATGCCGTCAAGGGCGACCACGACGAGTTGTAAATAACTCGCTTGTCTTTTCAGTTATCTTAACGGCGCTACGTGTATCATCATCATCTGGCCCGGCATCTTGAATACATACCCATCCATATTCGACGCGGGATATGCATAAAAGAAGAGATGAACGACATGGGTATATCACGGCTTGGGATTTTTTCATACTGGAATAGGTTGGGTTTAGCGGCATAGCTGCAATGGAGTTCCGGATGTTTTCACTTCAAACTTTGTGTGTCTTGATTGCGTACTTGTGATGTGTGATGTCTAGTATCTCGACACAATTTTCGGCTTCGCCTTCTTCATTCACATCTGCTAATTTACAGGCCATATTGAATTCTGCATACCGTTGTGAGACCTTCTAATTTCTACGACACAGTATCTTTGGCCTCTTTGTAACTCCTCTTGCGCTGACCTATACCCATAGCGGCCACGACCACTACCATAGACCACCGCCTCAGCATAACCTAGCTCACCTATCCGGGACCTTCAAACTACATTACAATTCCCACATGCACCATATCAAGATCGATCGTCTACACCGCAATGTGAGAGAGATGGGTAGAGATCGCGATGATGAATGTACTTCTATTGGCAAACCAACGGCTCAGCTATGTGCGAGGCCGCACTTCAACTGTGCATGAGTGTGATGACCATCTGAACACAGCTGCCGCGGTCGACTGGGTATATCTTGAGCGCCTAGCTCGTTCTTCCTTCGAGGAGATGGCACATATGCTGGACATGCTATCACTCCAGACATGGTGATCCTTTTCAACGCCAATTGCCCTCCACTCGCCCGTGGTTTTCGTAAACCGTAATATCGTGTCATAACAACGACGCTACCAGGCCGTTCACGCAGGCTGCTCGTACGCCCTCTTGATAATCCTCGAAAATTCTGCGGCGACTTATTAGCACGTGTCTGGATGTCAAAGGCGCGGTCCAACTCACGATCGAACTTGACGTTCTCCGTCACAACGGTACCCTTGGCCTCGTTATCCTTGTTGATAGGCACGGTGATCTTGGCACCATCAATTTTCCAGCCGGGCACGTTGCCGACGAAGTTGTCGAAGTCGCTACCATCTATGCTCAACCATGACTCAAGAATGCTCCTGTCGACCTCTCGCACTGCTTGGCTGACGGTGGCGGCAATTCGTACGCGCATGAGGTCTTCGAAGCCGGAGACGTCGGCGATCAGATCTGCGTAGAGATCGTCCGAGTCCAGAGTGGACCAGAAAGTAGCGTAGTCAGCACCCTCGAGCAGATTCCTCAGCTCATTGAGCTTCTGGACAGCTTCTGACAGAGGCGCATCGCCGGCGGCTGGGTTGTGTGCGGCCGAGTTGAGAGGTGCGAGGACGTGGCTGGGGAGAAGCGACAGACCGAGTGAGAAGTCTGGGCTTGGGAAGACAGTGAGGGCCTTGACGAGGATGTTGGTGACGGTCTCGTCGCGGGAGAGATGTGGGTTAAACTGGTAGCTGCGATGCCTAATCAGCACAGGCCACGCAAGATGCTGGTTGCAAGAAGAGGCGCGTAGACAGCTTTCAGATAGAGCTAATAATTCAACTTCAGTGGGTGGGGGGATTCAGTCCCCATCCCTCGGGTAATAGGAAACGTTGTGGTTACTTGTTCATCATGCGACATGTGAGAAGGGCAGGGGGACGGGAACGTACAGCTTGAGGAGGGCGAGGTTCGCGTAGCAGTCGTACGTCTGGCTCTCGCACTGCTGCATGACATAGTCCTGGAAGACATTGGTCGTTTCCGGGTTGTACCGGTCGAGGCCATCGAGGATGTTCTGAATGTGCTCCGGCCTCTCGGGCGCGTAGTCGTATGCGGCGCCCATGGTGGATGCGGAGGTGGATGGATGACCGTGGGTGTTTTCGGTGTCCAGGTGTCGAAGGCTTTGTCAAATTGGCGAGCGCACAGTGCGGGCGGAAGAGCGCTGCACGAGCCACACCTCGATCAGCGCCACAGCCCCACTATAACTTTTCTCGACATCAATCACCCCGCAAACACTCGACAGGAGAGAGTCACCACAAATTGTTGCAAATATGCCACCCTACGACAGCGAATCCTCAGATGAAGGGGAAGACTATACCGAGACGAATGTCTTGCTAGGCTACGCGACCAAAGACACGACTGGAGACTCTGTCTCGCATCTTGGGGGTGCTCCTGCCTGGATCGATGACAAGACCGCCCCGTCAGGCGCACTGGCAAAGTGCAAAGTGTGCAATGGCCTGCTGAGCCTCCTCCTCGAACTCAACGGCGACCTTCCCCAGCAGTTTCCTGGCCACGACCGGAGGCTCTACATCTGGACCTGTCGCCGGAAAACGTGTCGCAGAAAGCCGGGCAGCGTGCGAGGTATACGCGGTGTACGCATTGCAAAGGGCTCGAGTACCAAAATACAGGCCAAGCCAGAGAAACGCGAAGTCGCAAAGGAGCAAGAGCCACAGCCTAAGATTGGAGCGTCATTGTTTGGGGCGACGAATAGCGCCGGTACAGGAGCGCCAGCAAACCCCTTCTCGAACCCCTTTTCCACGAACAGTACCGCAAAGGCTCCCGCCAATCCATTCTCATCAGCGTCTTCGAGCGAGAAGGCTGCCGTTGCATCGCCGCCCTCCATCGAAGTCACACCAGAACAAGCTCTCGACGAAGCATCCACGACCCTGTCCGAGACGTTTGCCTCCAAAGTGCGCCTCTCATCACCTTCCGCCGAACAGCCTCCTCGACCACACGAGCCATGGCCTGTAGAATCGTCTTTCCCAGCACCGTTCCCACGCTATCAACTGGACGCCGAATACGAGACCCTCGATGCGCCGTCCACCCCTCAGATACCAGAAAACGCGCGCATGGATATAGACACCGAAGGCAGCGGCAGCAGCGGCGGGAAAGAAGACAAGGAAATCTTCGAGAGCTCCATCGACAAGACATTCCAGAAGTTCGCCGACCGTGTAGGTGAGAATGCTGAACAAGTCCTCCGCTATGAATTCAAGGGGAAGCCGCTGCTGTACAGCGACCGCGATGATGTGGGTAAACTCCTGGCGGCTCACTCAGAGAACGGAATGTCGTCCAACGTCAAAGTAACGACGACGGGCTCAAGGGGCGGAGCAGGTCTGCCTCGTTGTCAAACTTGCGGCGCGGAGAGGGTGTTTGAAGTGCAGCTGACTCCGCACGCCATCAGTGAGCTGGAAGCAGACGAAACGAGTATCGACGGTATGGAATGGGGCACGATTATTCTGGGCGTGTGCAGCAAGGACTGTAAGCCTAGCGATGTTGCTGAGGGCGAGGTGGGGTACGTTGAGGAGTGGGTGGGTGTGCAGTGGGAAGAAGTCGCTTCGATGAAGTAGTCTCGATGAAGAAGTGTACATAACAAGCTTTTCGAGGATGAGGGGATTGCAGCTGTGAGTTCATCATTCATCTACTTTGAACGATGCGTTGACTACTTTGTCTCTCTCGCTTTCCTAAAAAAAAAATGCAGAACCGTTCAAGATCCACGATTTCACCGCGATCTTCACCTCTTTTTCCAAATGCTTCTCGTCCCCCACCCCTCTCCATCAAATCGCTTTCCACAACCCCATCTCCCCAGCCCTTCAAGCCTTAGTAGTAGTCGAAGTCTTCGCCTTAGCACTCGCCTCATCCCTCCTCTTATTCGCACTCGCCTCATCCTTCCTCTTACTCGCACTCGCCTCAGCCCTCCCACTCTCCACACTAGCCGTAACCCACCCAAAATCCTGCGGCCTCTTCCCCTCTCACCACTCCACCGCCTGCTGCATACTCTCCCCATACCTCCCCCCCTCGAGCGGACTCGTCCACCCCTCCTTCGGAAACCACAGTTTCCCCGCCCGACACGAATGCAAACACAGCGCCGTGTGCGCCGCAGCAGGACGCCTATCGTTCGAATTCTGGAACATGCGCACGTAGTCGTTTCCCGTGCGGGGTCCACACAAGCAGCAAAACTTGTCGCAGTAGCCAGCTGGCGGATCGGGAACGGGCTGCATACCGCAGTTCGGCACGACTTTACGTCCGGTTATGAGATTGTCTGTGCCGTGTTTGGGCCAAGGGTGAGCTGAGGGCGTGGGAAGTTGGGTAATAGAATAAGGCGCAGTGGAACTCGTCGTCGCCTTCGTACTAGAACTCTCCTCCCTCCACACCGTTTTCCCGCTCGGTATATCAGACACAGGCGGCACGCCCACAACCTGCGAATACGCCGTCACCTCCGGAAACGCACTGCACGTAACCCACCCAAAGTCCTCGTACGGAAATTCCTTCTCATATTCCGCCTTCAACACCCTCTCGCCCATGCGAATCGCCTCAGGATCGCGCGAATAGTCGCGGTATGACACTTTGTGGACCGCGATTTCAGGCACGTATTCGCGGCCCGCGCGGCAGTGGAAAAGGCAGAGCTGCATGAGTTGGTGCCCGGGACACTGCGGGAGCACGTGGCCGTGGTTCCAGTAGTCGGAGTAGCTGCGGGGTGTCTGGGGGGAAGGGTTAGTGGGGGTGGATGGATGGGAGGGGGTGGGGTGGGGGAATACCGGTTCCCATGTTGGCTGTTGTTGGTGTGAGGAGGGCGACGAGGGCGAGGGTAATGGTGGTGAGATGCATGGTGAAATGTCTTTAGGTTGCGTGCTGGTGTTGAAGTCGTTCAGACAGGATGGGAGGTTTGGGAGGGGGCGCCATCATGTTATACGGGTAGATATATCAGCATGGGGACCTGTATGCCGCTGCTCAACAGACAGCAACCATAATGCTGTTTCTGAACAAA
>Ga0265780_10001147_pt1 | contig 38778 bp, 29 predicted proteins | sample P1T30metagenome_FD_192432 | JGI IMG/M metagenome (GOLD analysis project Ga0265780, IMG submission 192432) | Plant litter microbial communities from East Loma Ridge, Irvine, California - P1 T30 | ecosystem: Environmental > Terrestrial > Plant litter > Unclassified | place: USA: California...
TCGGTTTCTGTGAGACTGGATTGCAGGGCCTGGACGTCGTCGCTGAGCTTTTTCAGTTGTATCTTGACTGCGCCATCCTGGGCTGGACTGGCCACAGGATTTCCAACTTTGCTGAAGCCGGGCCAGGGGCCGTTGCCTTTCTTGTGCTTCTCTAAGCTTTCTAACCTCTTCTCCAAGAGTTCGGCGCGTGCCTCGAGAGTCTTCTTGTCTGCCTCAAACACGTCTTGTCGTCCCTCGATAGTTTGCTTGTCTTTGTCAAATGCGTCTTGTCGTTTTTCAAAGGTTTTGACTTGTCTGGCAACGGAACCTAGGGTCTTGATCCGTTCAATTAGGGTAGTGTTGTGGTAGTCGAATTCCCACTTGATAGGGCCGATGTACTTCTCTATGTCCTTGATATGTAGGTCAAGTTTGTCGTATGTTTTTCTCTCATTTGAGTCAACATTATCGACTCCGCTAGACAAGGTGCGCAGCTGCAATGGAAGGTCCTGCTTTTCCATATCTGTCTTGAAATTTTCGAGGGCGTTGACCTTCATTGTCAATGTCTTGTTAACGTTGTCCAAAGCGGTATTGGCTTTTTTGGTCGCTTGTGCCTCTGCACTACGTATCTCATCCCGAACCTTTCCAAGCTTGGAATCCACCTCTTGTTGCGTAAAGATTTTGAGTGCATTGGTCTTCTTGTCCTCTGCGGCAGATTGAGTGTCTGTCCACCTTTGAAGACTCTCTACCTGGTTCTTGACTGCTGTGAGTGACACAGACTCTAGTCCACCTTTGGCAGATGCGGACTCAAGTTTTGTGAGTCGATTTGTGATGTCTTCCGTGGGTCCTGAATCCTTGGGCGGATTATCCAGACGCCTCTGAAGCTCCTTGATCTGACCTTCTAATACTTGCAGCTTATGAAGCTGCTTAACTTGACCTTCTAACAGCTTCACCCTCTCTGATAGCTGATCATTCTCTGAAGCCTTCACTTTGAGCTGATTTGCCAAGGTGGAGATAGATGCAGCATCGTTGCTTTGGTGCTTGGATGCATTATAAACGGCTTGTTTTCTGAATTTCAAGCCCTGTAGGGAGGCTAATGAAGCCTTTTCAGAGACAGTCACAGATGTCTGCTTGGGAAGCATAGACGGAGCGACAGGTGCGTTATGCACCGGCGTCGAAGCCCCGCTTCTACTCACAGGCGACTGGATGTGTAGCGGACTTAGTATCGTACTACCTCGACGACCGGCGTCTTGGTCACCGACTGCTCTAACAGCGCGCGGATCAGCAGGCCCAGTCGGCGCATTCACATTCCTTGGAAGGCCAGCACCAGATCCTGTCCTTGAGCGAGGAGGACTAGGTGGCCCGGTGCGGCCTCTTTTTTCAGGCGGGCTACTACCGCGAGATCGTGCTGGAGGTGCGCGCTTTAGGTTGCGGCTGTTCATTTCTGATTGCACTGGCGACTTGTTCGTTGTTTGGCGTAAACTTAATGGACTGGGTAAGATGGTATTAGTCAGCAACTCGGTAGACTGTGTGTGCTTTGTGTATGTGTGGCGTATTCGTGTATTAATCACGTGGGACCTCGGCGGTTCCAAGGTTGGCCGAGACGGCGAGATTATTAGGCATTCATACCGAGCGCTAGCGATAGTTTAGGCGTTGCGCATCTATCTATGTGTAACATACCTGTTCAGTTGTGAAGGTCGGCGGTCGTTATCGCCACGGGCATTGAAGCTGGTGTTGAGCCTGTGTGGTGCCTGGGGTGCGCGGTTGGTAGGAACGCCAGGCATTCTACCCGTTGATGGGCGAGCCTAAAGCTCAAGGGAGTCGCAGACGTCACACCAATGCAACTTAGCGCGCAGAAAGAGCGCCTAAGAGCACATCTGACGTAAGCGACACAGAGGAAGAAGGTGCAAGGTGCATTGTAGTAAAACAAGGAAGAAGACCCAAGCAAATAGAGGGGAAATCAAGCAGCTTTTATAGGGAAGCCAGCTGCTACTGCTAGCGCGTCTGTCTCGACTTCTTTGAATGATTTGATTGGCCAGTCAGCTGTCGCGTCGCGTCCAAGGTGCAGGGGTGATCCTGACCTTGTGGGGTCCGTGCGCGTTTCTGGCTGGAGCTTGCATCGCGAGAAATCGCTGACGGATAAAACAGACACCCATTCGCTTGACATCACACACTAGACTTCATCATGGCCATGGTATGTTGTCATTTGCATGTTCGCAGCCATGTACTGACACAATGCAGCCCATCACCACCATCGCCGAGAGCAAGGAGCTCCGCGGGCTCAACCTCATTGCGGCGCATTCGCACATTCGCGGTCTCGGCGTGGAACCAGACACGCTCGAGCCCAAGGTCTCATCGCAGGGGCTCGTGGGCCAGGAGAAGGCGCGGAAAGCGGCGGCAGTCATACTGAAGATGGCGCAAGACGGCAAGATTGCTGGGCGCGCAGTTCTGATCGCAGGACCCCCAAGCACAGGAAAGACGGCCATCGCCATGGGAATGGCGCAATCACTGGGCCCCGATGTGCCCTTCACCATGCTCGCCTCATCAGAGATCTTCTCGCTCGAAATGTCCAAGACCGAGGCGCTCACACAGGCCTTCCGCAAGTCCATTGGTGTACGGATAACAGAGGAGAGCGAGGTCATTGAGGGCGAGGTCGTGGAAATACAGATTGACCGCAGTGTCACAGGGGTGGGTCCATGCATGCGACAACACATCACGTGGATTGAGGCTGACAGAAGGTAGAGCAACAAGCAGGGCAAGCTTACCGTAAAGACGACCGACATGGAGACCATCTACGACATGGGCACGAAAATGATTGACGCCATGACCAAGGAAAAGGTCATGGCCGGCGACATCATCTCCATAGACAAGGCATCAGGCAAGATCACAAAGCTCGGCCGATCATACACGCGGTCAAGGGACTACGACGCCATGGGCATCGACACCAAATTCGTGCAGTGTCCCGAGGGTGAGCTGCAACAACGCCGCGAGGTCGTGCATACCGTCAGTCTCCACGAGATCGACGTCATAAATTCGCGGACGCAGGGCTTCCTGGCACTCTTCTCCGGCGACACGGGCGAGATCCGCAGTGAAGTGCGCGACCAGATCAACACAAAAGTCGCCGAGTGGAAAGAGGAGGGCAAAGCCACCATCGTGCCCGGCGTGCTGTTCATCGACGAGGTGCACATGCTCGACATTGAGTGCTTCTCCTTCATCAACCGCGCGCTCGAGGATGAACTGGCGCCCATCGTCATCATGGCCAGCAACAGAGGAAACACACAAATACGCGGAACAGACTACAAGTCGCCTCACGGACTGCCATTGGACTTCTTGGACCGCGTCGTCATTGTTAGCACGCACGCGTACAACCCCGAAGAAATGAAGCAGATCATCTCGATACGGGCGCAGGAAGAGGAGGTTGATGTGACCCCAGATGCGCTCGCGCTGCTCACCAAGATCGGCCAGGAGACCGGGCTGAGATATGCAAGCAACCTCATCACCACGTCGGACTTGATTCGCAAGAAGACGGGGAGGGCGGAGGTCACGGTTGAGGATGTGCAACGCAGCTTTGCGCTCTTTTACGATCCTTCCAGGAGCGTCAAGGTAAGTTTTACGACATTCGCTTTTGGAGGAGCGCTTGACTAACCCGACATGCAGTTTGTTAGCGATTCGGAACAGCGTTTGATCGGCGACGCGGGCGCTGTATCCTTCACAGTGACCAACGGCACCGAGGCCATGGATGTATCATAGACACATGTTTTCTTATTCAATGGCGTACAATGGTTTCCTAAGCGTTTTGAAGGCAAGGTCCAACACCTCCAAAAGTCAAGGCACTGAGATGTAATGCTAATAGTTGAGAATGGCCATTTCCTGCACAAGTGATGAAGATTCATTGACACTACACGAGCCTTCACGTAATCTAGCAGGGTCGGACGTCAACTCTTGAATTACGCGCGGCGCCCCATAATAATGCATTGATATCGAACAGCAGCATGAAGCCCCACCAGCTACCTAGTCACCGAGAAAAGAACGCCTAATACACCCATAGTCGTACATTGATTTACATTCCATAGTCATAATCCATTCATTATTCCATTTGTTTCATCTGCGTCTAAGAGTATCGCCACGTTTCAGCGCCGTGAAGCGGAGGCGCAACCTGCAAAGGTGGCAAAGTCGACTTCTTTTGCGCAGAGGGCGCGCCGTTTACTCCTTTCCCATCATCGCTAATCGGGCTCGGTATCGGTCGCTGTAGTTCATGCGGCTGGGCTTGTGGCAGTGGGTGGCCCTGCGCTGGCTGCATAGTCGGTGGATTGGCGTACGGGCTCGCGTGAGAGGACGGCTGAGCATAGTACGGCTGCGGTGCATAGGTTGGGCCCGCGGTGGATGTAGACGTAGTGCTGTTCGGTCCAGTTGAGGTCGCTAGCTGCTTGAGCATTTGTTCCCACTTTGGTGCGCCCTCCGAAGGCTGAGATGTGCGTTGCATGTCGCGCTGGAAGGCATCCGATGACTGGAATTGCGCTGTTGGTCTAGGGGCGGGTGGTCCAGGCGGTGGTTGCTGTCCCTGATATTGAGGCTGAGGCGTAGGTTTTGGGGCGATGGCAGCAGGCGTGCTTGATGTAGGGACTTTGGGCATCCAGGCTTCCGTGAAACCGCCTCCAGGACTATAAGGTGATATGTAAGTTTTTGCTCTTCTTAGATACGCATTTTTGAGGTACGGGTATTTCATAACGTAAACAAGGTATTCAGTGGGGCTTTGTGCAGCATACATAACGGAAGAGGGAGGTGTGTTGGCGTACTTTGGAGGATTGGGAGTCCCTAATGGGTTGCTCGGCATTTGAGAGACTGATGCTCGGCTTGAAGGCGCCTGGCCGACTGTGTGATACATGGTCGGACTGTGCTCTGGCCTGGTATTCTGACTTGCTCCTTGTGACCATGGATATGGAGGCAGCTGACCTGGACTCCCCGAGGCAGGACCTGCCGCATACGGGCTTGGAGGTAAAGCTTTGGACTGTGACGTGTGAGCAAACTGATTAATCCCATGGAGCATCGGTCCAGAAGTAGCAGGTGTCGCCTTCCAATTAGTGGTAGAGTGAGCCTGAGGTGGAATGTACGGGTGATACTGATACTGCTGCTGAGCCGCTGGTGGAAGAGGACGATGTTGATCATGTCCTTGATGCTGTGTTAGACCATGACCCTGCGATGGCGGGCGGTGGTCATAGCTGACATTTGGCTGATGCGCCACCGGGGAATTTGGATTTTTCCTAGTATCTGGATTGTACACAGGCGACTTCCACGATGTCATGTATGACTCTTGCTTTGGCCTGTACTGATATGGTCGTCCCGCAGGTTGTAATTGATGTTGTGATGTTGTACGAGGAGGCACAGCAATCGGAGCCGGTTTCAGAGGGTAGGCAGCCGAGTACGAGCGCTGAGCAAAGGCCGGCACCGGCGGAGGTGGCGGCTTGACCGTATCCAGGAAGTTGCTCTTCGGGTTGTTCTTCGGCTTGGTCGGATCTTCCGTATAGTGCGGCCTTGCCTCCGTGGAGGGTTTGCCAAGATAGTACCAGAGGCGATTCTCCTTACTGAAGTCGACTTTGGCAAGCTGGCGGGTAACATCAGGTGCAGTGTGCCACTCTGCCCACTTGTGTACTGAAGCAGGGTCTTGGAATGGATCGCCCATGTCTGGCACACCATCAGTGCGATTTGTAATGTCCAGAGAGGCGTCGCTCTCTTTGAGGTGCTCAGGAAGAGGTTTCGCGTTCGCTGAAGGCTTTGGTCGTTGGGATTCGTCTGGGTGGAGCTTGAGAATGTACTTCCACTCCACTTCGACGCGATCACCGTCAGGGAGGACATCAACAAGAACAGCCTGCTCGCCAGGCCTGTTCTCCACGACTTGGGCACCATAGATCTGGTACATCTCGCCCCCAACATACTGAAACTGAATGACGTCCCGGGGCTTGAGCGTCTTGCCGTAGTTCAAGACGAATTTGTCTTTCTCTAATGCATCAACGTCCACAGTCTTGTTGTTCCGCTTCTTCGGTCGATGGAATCGGCAGCGGAAGTCGTATCCATCGTAGAAGTACTCGGTGCCTTCTTCGTCGAATGTGGGCATCGGGCCAAGATCGACTTGCACACCGGCTGCTACCGCGCACGTCGCGTGGAAGGCCCTTGTACATTTCTTCTGCGAACACTGAAAGACAGCGCCACGCTTGGAGCGACAGTAATTACACTTGAGGTCCAAGCGATCCTTACCAATGTTCGCCACATTGCATACAATATCGCCACCTTCTGGCCTCGCAACTATGAATGTCTCGGGCGTGTAGTCGGCACAAATGCGATGAGCCTTCATGCCGTTGTCGGTCGGTAGCAACTCGTCGTAGTCCACGTCATTCGGGCAAAGAATGCAAGGCATGCCTCGGCCAGGGATTTTGATGCGAATGCGAATGCGTCGGACCTTTTTGGGTTTCGGGGCTTCCTCTGGTTCCTTGGCTCCTCTCTTTCTCTTGTTGGCAGCCGGCTTTCGACCTGGCTTAGCTTTTGGTTTGCCAGCGACGCTGCGTGGTGGAGTAGGAAGGCGGTCGTCGACGTCCTCTTCGTCTTCGTCATCGGTCTCCTCGTAGTACTCTGGGGTTGGCTCTCCTCGTAGTTTGCGCTCAATTTCGTTCACATCGACCCAAACGCTGTCCGACTCGCAGTTGCACTTCTTCGCGATTCTTCCGTAGCTGAGCCAGGATTCGTTTGCGAAGTTGACCGACTCAGCACAGTTGTAGCCAATATTGTAGCCTGAATGATAGCCGTAAGGGTACGTTATGACGAATTCGCCCTCGTAGTGGACCAGTCGGTTGACTTTGATGTTGAAGTCCTTCTCCAGGCGTTGAGGCGATATCAGGTATGTCTTGTGGCGCAGGAACTGGGAGCAATGCTTTGCATCATTTGGCCAGATGCTTTTCATAGCAGCTTCGAAACGTCGCGCGTCTTCCTGCGAAATACTGTACCATTGTTTTGGTGCACCGAAATGGATGTAGTTGATGCTGTACAGGTCCACGTCTTCGAGATGCCATGCGAAAGTCGCCTTCCACATGCCTAGGTAGAGATACGCAGTATTGACACCAGGGACTTTTGTGCCGAGAACATCAAGCAGATTGGGGAGCTTAGCCACGTTCCAGGAAGTTGTTCGTTCGTCGAATAAGGATCCAGGCATGTCAGCGCCATACATGGGCTGGCCATAATTGATTGTCTTCCAGTAATTATCTTCGAGCTCTTTGCACCGCTCGACAGTGAACTCTTCCAGACCCGGATGGTGATAATCGAAATCATCGAACGCCGCTTCATCAACGTAGTCGTTGACAGCACCCCGATTGTTCAGACGACGGGAAGACACCGACTTCGCTTGATCCGCAGTCTTCGGTTGTCGACCGCGTGCCTTTGTAGGAGTTGCATCATCGCGGGTTTCCTTCTTGACCCTGCGCGTGGACCTCTTCTCCTCTTTACCTGGAGATGTAGGAGTGGGAGGAACATCAATGGAGGCTGCATCGTCTTCATCATCATCGTCGAGCTGTTCTTTCTTCACTTGACGTCGCCTTGAAGGGCGTCCGGGACCGCGTTTTGGTGCGGGCGAGGTGTCCTTGTTTGTGGGGGCGGCCTGGGCTCTGGTGGAGCGAGTCCGTGACGGAGGCTCTGCGGCAGCTTTCCGTCGCTCGCCTCGCTTGGCCGGGGGTTGATGATGTGGCTCGTCAGTCACGGATCGCCATTCCGGCAAGTTGTATGATCGCTGTTTTTCGATGTTTGCCTGTGTGTATATGCCGTGCTGGCCTGCGAATTCCTGCATAATTGGGTTCTTGACTTTGATTGACTTGACGGCTTCGCTGAGATCGGGCAGAGAGCCGCGCCTACGCGTGGTGAGCAAATGACAATGCGACTCTAAAGTCGTCGCGATGACTTACCATTCAGTAGGAGGAATGACTTTTACGATACCAGATTTCATTCCGTGCTTGTCAATCTTGTCGATGAAGCGCTTAAAATTGCGGAACTGATCCATGGTCTGTAGAATAGATAGTTAGCAACTGAACGTGAGTCTGCAAAGAATGCATATGTGCATCTGCGCGCAGACCCGATTCTCCTAAAAGGCAAAGTTGTACATAGTTCTGCAACTTACCGGCTTGAAAACGGGAATCTTTCCTCCTTCGAAGTAGTGGTCGGGTTCAATATCCTCACCATCATCGCTGTCGATATCAGACAGCTCTGACGACAGCCTTTCGTCTCTCTTATCGTTGTCTTCGCTCGTTGGGGGCGTAAGAGCGGCTTTGGGCACCGCATCGTCATTATGTAAAGTCAGTGCCTCCACCGAAGGCACAACGTCCACAGGCGCTTCCATTATGACGTTGCGCAAGTTGTTCGCCGTAAATGTGTTTCGGCGCAGGTGCGAGGGGGGCGTTGGGGGCTAGTTGGTGTGGTTCGAGAGAGGCCTGGGGCCAGCGGGCATGGTTATTCCCGCCACCGTGAGCAGAACAGGCTATAGTGAAATCGCAGCAATTTTATGGGTTGCGCATCTACTCAGCGCAGCCGCTGGGGTTGTTGCTGGAAGGATCGTGGGCTGTGAACGAAGGTGCGGCGTGTGGGAAGGTGCGCAGGAAGAGGAGTGCAGTTTCGCGAGGTGCACGCTGCGAGGCCCGGGCACCGCGCTAGGAGACTTAGCGTGGCCTGATCATGGGCAGTTCATCGTCCGGCAACGCAACCGGCGCCCTGTAAATGGCGTACAAGCGATAAACAATCTTCAACCTATAGACGAACATACGGAGAAGCATCTTCTTGTCATCTTTCCACTTATGCCATGCCTCCCAAACTTCCAGGGTAGGGTTGCCGCCGCATCACCCGCTAAATCTCGTGTTTCCATGCACGTCATCGCAGTGACTCTGATCAATCTTATCAGATCAAGATATGGTTTCCAAGATCTCATCCATTCTTTTCACGCAATTGCAAAGGAACTGCAGTTCGTTTGCAACTATAGTGTTCTGCATACAGACGCTCACGGGCTCAGTATCGTTTGAGTATCCGCGATCAAAGTTCATACTCCTAAGCCCTGGTGTCATTCCACGATGAGACACTCCGCAAAGTGAGTGAGCGAAGACAAGCTTTTTAAAAATGGGTCTGTGGTGACCGTATGGCGTGTGTGGTTGCGCGAAGGCCTGTTAGGTGCCGCTGCGGACCACCGAGCAGTACCTGCAGATGAATGCTACACCACCAATGACCTATCGCGAACCTTTCTGGCGGCTTTCTGACTGGACAGGCTCATTTGCGGCAGAACTGGGGCTATGCACTGTCACTGTTGAAGTACTGTAGCGATTGCTGTCGCGCACTCTCAGTCAGTGACTGACATCTTGGTCATGCGGTACGGCCGCAAATGTCAGCAGATATGAGCTCAGTGACCTGTTCGAATGGATCAGGTTGAGGAGGATGCGATGCTATGGTGGCAATGTCCCCAGACAAGCCAGTGTTTGCCACGACTCCCGAGCCCGCCTCCACACTCCACTCGCCAATCTTGCTGATGCACCAAAAATTCTCCGGATCGCCGTTGCACCCGCAGCGCCGGACCAGGGGGCTGCGGTAGAGTCAAAGCCAGCCCTAACGATGTTTGACTCTTCTTGCAATTCTTTCGGGCATCGGAAAACATCTTCCGCGACCAGCACGGGTATCTTCTATCGTAGAGCGAAAGACAAGTCACTGAGAAGTATACATATGATGGAAGTGTTATACAAGCCTTTCATTTTGAGCGCAAGATCCGCAACCACGTAAAAGCCCTTGATGTTGTACAAATGGCCCATACCCGAGAGATCCGAGGCACCGATGCTATGCTATGCAGTAAACAAAGTAGGCTGTGATGTGCTTCATCAGCAGTTTTAGAATGGCAGATGCCCTTGCGTGCTAGATGTGAGCGGTCCAGGAACGGTCGTGGTACCAGCAGCCAGTTGGCTATCTAGCAAACGCCCTCAACAACCTATGATGAAGGCTCGCCGCCGCGAGGAGCACCACGGAAACCACCTCGGTCGCCACGGCCACGGAAGTCTCCACGACCGCGACCGCGACCACGGAAATCACCGCGTGGGCCACCACGACCACGGCCCCTGAATCCTCCTCGTCCCTCGCCCTGGTGTCCTCCACGGCCGCGACCACCGCGGTTGTGGTGTACCTCATGGAAGCCGTCGCCTGGTGCGGAAGCGCCTGTTATAGCTTGTGGCTCAGGAGTGTCGTCGGCCCAGCTCTGAGTGCTTGTAACAGGAGCACCAACATGAGGAGCTTCGGTCTCGGCGGGGTCGCGAGGGACCATCTCGAAGGACTCGGTCAACGGGTCATCGCTCCCAGTTGCCTGTTTGTCCCACTGCGCCTCGGCGGCCGCATTCGCAGCTTCTGGCTCGATGCTCGATGCTGCCGGGGCGTTGGAGGTCTGGGCGTCTGCGCCTCCGTTGACAGCTACAACATCTTGGTCAATCTCGGTAAGGCCAGCATTGGTGATCGTAGGGTCGGAACCAGCCTCAGTCTCAAGAGGTGCTGACTGAGCTTGTGCAACCTCGTCGACCCAGGCCTCTTCCGCGGCGAAAGGAGCCTCGTCGAGTGCTGCTTGCTTGACCTGAGCATCTGCGATCATGTCAGCGGGGGTCCTGTGCAATGTGCGAAGTGAACATACAAGTAACGCTGAGCAGGATTCCCTCAGTGGACGGTACGCCCTCTTCCGCGCCGTCGATGAGTTTCTCGGCCGCCAGTACAGCAGTTGCGTCTCCTCCGTATACCTGAAGCAGAGCGCCCTCAAATGCCTTGGTGAGGTCCGAGTCATCGTCCTCCAGTTGTCGCCGGGCAGCAGCCGCCCTGAGGAAGCGCGAGAGGGTGAGAATCTTCTCCTTCAAAAGCTTCTTCTGCTCCAAGACCGCTTCTGCCTTCAAAGTGTCCCTCAGCGCGTCAAGCTCAGAAGAGTGTGCCTTCTTCAGGATCTCCTTCTCACGTGCGAACTTCTCGTCCTGCTCCTGGCCGTACTTCTGGAAGTGGCCGAACTGCTCCTCCAGTTGTGCGCGCTGTGCCTGTAGTCCCGGCTTCTTCTCCGCAGAAGCTTTCTGGTCGGCGTTGATCTTGCGAGTCGCGACGAGTTCATCGAGGGAGACACCGGGGTTTGCTTCGATGATGGCATCGGTCTTTTGCATCGCACTCTTTGAAATTGTAAGCAAGTGGGCCACAGTAGCCAGAGTTCCTATAGTGACGTACCAGTTTCTTGTTGATGTTGCGAATGTTCCTATGCGCGCAAGTGTCAGCCCGACATCTTTCCACTGATGACATTTCAGTCGCGTGCGCATGCGACTCACTTCTGAAGCTCCCTGACGTAGGCATTGTCGCTCTCAGCTCCGTTGATCTTGCCTGCAAATTCTGAACCGCCTGCGCCGGCCTCGGAAGATGTCTGCTCACGCGCAGCCGGAACTGCGGTGCCTCCAACGTCTGCCTTGGCCTTCTTCTTGCGGGCGCTCTTCGACTCTCCAGTGACCATCGAGTGGATCTTGGAAACGACGTCGGGTGCCATTTTGAGTTGTTGCTGATTTTCTAGTAGAAGTTTGAGTAGTTTAACGCGTCAGTCACGAGCGGAAAGAGTAGAATTTCAAATGGAGAACGGGTGGTTTTGCTCACTGGTTGGGTTCTGCGCATCAAACACCTGTACCTACGCACGCCAAGAATAATTTCCTAGCGTGCGCCCGCGTGTGCCCAAGCGCCTCATGGAAGCTACGAGATCGGGCAAGGCCGACCGACAAGCGACCCAAAAATTGACACCGAGGCCACTGTTCGAAAATATGGCTAATTAAAAGGTTTTGTCTACCGGGGCACTGTATAAGAGTTGGTTAGTGATGGAGCGGGCCAATAGTCCACGATGCTTTGCACTTGTCACATTTTGTCAGCGTGTTCGCGCACATTGACGTGTTCATCTTGTGAGTAACGGGTCATTACACAGAATCATAGATGCACATCATTTTGTCATAGGTAATCATCTAAGTCAAGCTTGAACTTGACCAATTCAACCCGCAAGGAATAATCAATATCCTCTCGTGATTTCATTCATGGCAAGAGATACGCGACACGTACTGCCACGTTATTCAAGTTGTTTGGTTGTAGTAATTCGGCCATTAGCTGAGGACCCTTGGGGCGCATTTGCAATCTTCGAGCATCAGAATACTAAATGCAAAGTATGAATTATAGTGAGCTTTTCTGGCTAGTATGGGACCTCGCCCGGTGTACGTAGCCTAACTTTCACACCACTACCAATGCTAGCATACATGGCTGTCGCTGTACTGTGAGGCAAACGCACCAGATTCTAGAAAGCGGCTGCATGTTTGGTAAATGCAAGATCGCTACCACATGCAGCCTGTGCACTGGTCATGGGAATATGACGGAATGCGATTCTAGTCGTGACATTGACTCCGGTGTAGACGATAGAGTGCCCTGGTATCGCATGAATTCAAGAAGTAGGGGAAGGCTAATCTCGTGCGCGTTCGATTTGGGATGACCACCAGAAACCTCAAGATGCCTTCAGGTGGAGTTGCACTAAGATCTACGATGTGCGCAGAGCGATGCTGGTAGTCTCTTTCTGACGTAGATTCAAGCGTGCCAGAAAGGTTAGTCGTAGGGTTCAGTCGGAAACCAACCTTGAATTGACGCCGAAGGCTCGATGAACTAGGTTAGGTAGGAGTTGACGGTGTGTTGCATCAGGCTCGTCCCACGACTTGGGCGAGTGCGCGACGGCAGCATTTCCTTCAGCAATGTTTGCTCGATCGACATGCGAGGTGCAAAGCAACGACAAAATGATGGTGTCGAGAAGACCTCGGGCTCAACGAATGAAACACTCATGTCTGAGACCCTACCAGCTTGTCGCAAGAAGGGGGTTGCGTGGATGGGGCATGTGACTATGCATTGCCCTGGTGGATGTAACATAGAGGTCGAGTAAAGTCGGGTGGAAGTCAGAGCCATGTAGCAATCCAGCTTGGAATTCGTGATAAGAGAAGGTTCGAGACGCAGAGGTAGAAGGAAAAGAGGGTCTCAGCAGCTCTTCTGGCGATGCTCGACCAGAAAGATTGCCAGTACTTTTCAAACCAAACCAGTAGTACTGAAGCGAGGCTAGAATGTACAAGCACTGTCTAGCCATTAAGAGAGTCTGCGGTTTGTAGTAGAAGTAACGCAGGAAACAAGGAAGCCTGACAGGGTCGGACTAGTCTCTGGTATGGTAGGGTGGGTGGCAGTGAGGACCCCACTGTGTCACATGCCGGCTACTATGGCTGTCATGTGCGCGCGCGTCTACAGGATCGGCTGAGCACACTAGGCTGCTGGTTTGTTATCGGTATGCGTGTGAGGTGGTTGCAGACATTGCGGCACTCCTGGCCACGGGCTTGTAGCGCTTGCGATACGGTGCTGCCGCAATGGACTGTCTGAAGGCCGTGGATTAGAGAAATTTATCTATGTGCAACGGGGCATGCCTCACACGCACTTGGAAGACGACGCGGAGTTCATTGACGAGCTCGAGCTTGCTGAAAGGGTGGGGAAGCCACGGTTGATGATGATTCGCTGATGCTAAACGGACGGGACCGGGATGCGGTCTTAGCGTCGTTTTTCGGCGGGCTCACATAAACACGCAGAGCCCTCACGTGCCGGACTCTTCATCGCTCAAGTGATCTCCAGTATCAAGCACCTTGTAGCTGTCATTTATGGCCGCGTTCGCCTGTCGCAAACTGCATTACCCCAAGGCCAACATTTCCCCAGATACTGTTCTTCTTCGTTGTCGAATCTAGCCGAGTTTCCAAGATCGACTCCAGCTGTTCTCCAAGTGCTCGTCCCAGATCACGAGATCGCGCCTGAACCACCTGACCATCAAGCATCTGTAAGTCCAGCCTCCACTTCTTGTCGCGATATCCCGGCGCGCTCCTCTCGTCGTCAACGCGGCTGCGACATGGCGGTCCAGCTGCAGCGATCCGCCCGCGATAGTCGCGCCTGCGTTTTGGCGGTCGCGGTTGCCTTTGTGTGGTAGGCGGTTCGCTGGGTGTTCTGTTGCTCCAGATGTCCGCGTCCCACACTTCACGTCGGACATTGTCGACGCGCGCATTCCACGACGACACGGCGCACCACGGCTCTGTGCGCTGCTTGCTGCCCATCTCTTCACACGAGACGACGCTGCTCCTTTGAGCAATGACAGGCCAGTCTCACAGCGGCAGGCGGTCGATGCATCCAATCGCCCGCTTGCTGGAGTTGTGTCGCACCGCACTCACGTACTCACCTGCCCGCGCCCGTGCTAACCTTTGTCCCTCCTCAGGCGCTTGCGTGCGTTGCCTCAGCGCATAATTGCTAGCCGATAGCGATCTCCTTTGCGCGTGAACTGGAGGGCAAAGCGCCGCCACTCCCCCGCCTCGGCTGCTTTGCGACTGCTTCGACTCAAGCCTCAAGCGCGTCCAACCTCATCCACCACCCACAGCCCTCGCTCAGAGACTGGCCCCCCGCTCAATCACCGCCAACAGCTCCACGGTTACGGGCATAGCGTCGCCGTTTCACTTCCACCACAGCGCTCCCGTCTGTCATTGGATTCCACGTACGCCAGGGTCCAGACTTGAGCTACCACAGCCTACGCTGTACATACCCCACACGGAACACATTGCCTCCCTTGTTCAGACTATTGTCCAGTTTCACCCCGGGACCATCGCTAGATCAACATGGCCGATACTGCTGGCTACCCCACCGACGCCAAGTTGGACTCTCACAACGCCCATACCAACAAGCGGAAGCGCGACACACGCGATCAAGGCCTCAACCGTCCTGCCCCGAATACGAACTCGGATCTCGCAGACCAAGTCACCGCCAACTTCCTTGCCGCACACAACGCCGGAGCTGACGACATGGAGCAACAGTTCGACGTGCACCAGAATGGCGGCAACACTGCCAGCGTTGGAGACACTGCTGCCGCCGCGCTGGCCTATCATCAGATGACCGTGCCACAAGCGACCGAGTTGCAATTCCAGACCCAAGGTTCAAGTGGAGATTCGTTCAGCATGGGCGATCATCATCAGAATCAAACTGGCATGCAAGACTTTAGCTTGGAAGCTCTGAAGGCCGCGACACAAACGGGTCGATCTGGACAATCGGCACCAAGCGAATCCCCTCCACAAAGTGCCTCCCATAAGCCCACTGTCGGATCTGAAGAGTGGCATAAGGTACGGAGAGATAACCACAAAGAAGGTAAGCATATCCCCTCTTGTGCGCTGGCTATGACTAATTTGTCTCAGTCGAACGCCGTCGACGCGAGACCATCAACGAGGGCATTAACGAGCTGGCCAAAATTGTTCCTGGATGCGAAAAGAACAAGGGCTCCATTCTGCAGCGCGCCGTCCAATTCATCACTCAACTTAAGGAGAATGAGCAGCAGAACATCGAGAAGTGGACGCTCGAGAAGCTTCTTACTGAGCAGGCCATCACGGAGCTTAGTACGAGTTGCGACAAATTCAAGGCCGAATGTCAACGAGCTTGGGATGAGTGCCAAATCTACAAGCGCGCATGCGAAAATGCTGGCATTCTACCCGACGAAATCAAAGATCGCCAGGAGAACGGCGAGCAGTCTGGGCCCAACCCAATTTCATAGTGCAGCGTTCCTCGGTAATGTCCGTTACGAAGCCTTTCCTTGCCTGTCCATGACAAACATGTGCGGTGCCTTTCTTATCTAGGACGATTCCCTTCACATTTGTGGCATGTGCTTTTTTTTACAACCGGCGTTATTTTAATGAAGACCACTCGTTTCAGGGCGTGCGTCCGTGTTCGCGCTCAAGAAGCTCTCGCATGTAGAGGCAACGAGGGCAAGCTCCATGCATCTTCATACCGCTAGCAATACTCTGGTGCAATGACATCCTTTTCACAACGAGAAACATGATTCTGGAGTTTCCAACATCCCTCTCCTGTAATGATGCACCAATCGAACTGGAAGCGTCCTTTGCTCGGCAGCCGAATTCGGACCATCCGCAGACTGCAGCAAGTATGTGAAAAGAGTAAGAGTGCAAGCCCTTACCAATTGAGACTGAAGTTGCCCTGCTCCGTGTTCAAAATCGTCAGCGTCCTATTCCCACAATCAACCATGTCGAAATCTATATTGTTGCCGCCGGCACTGGGAAGCAGGGACAATGGCGGAGATTGCTCAGCAGCTTGGAAAGATTAGGGGTGTAGAAACCAATGTGATGTGTCTTGCTAATGCTTTGTGTTGATATTGGAGCTTTGGCGCGGTATGGTATTCCTCTTACTCGGCTGGCAAAGGCTCTGGATTGGGATGCTCGGGTGATAGCTTAGCTTGCATGGTACCTGAAGTCATACGAATCAAAATGTTCCAAGGTTTGCTGTTCTGAGCCATGCTGGTCTGAGATGTCGAGATATTGATGTGGTGAGCTGTGCGTCATTGGCCAGAGCTACAACCCACATTTGCAATGGCACATGCCGTCCATTTTGCCTCTCCACATCGCGCCTGCCTGTTCCGTTTCCCAAGCTCACCACGCGCTCCCGCCCCAGGAGTGGACACGATGTGTTGGACTTGAGTATCGTCTCAACATGGCGGGTACGGTAGCATACCCCACAACAACTGACCTCGTCCCGCACACCATCACCTACCACCTACCACCATGGACAACACCGACGCCAACGACACTCTCGACGAGCCGCTAGTCCCGCCAGTACTCGACGAAGCAGAGCTGATAGGTAATGCGAGCACCGACTTCCCTATAATAGAGGCGGAGCCCGAGGAAGAGCTCGACCTGCCCCTCGACACAGCCCAGCAGCAGCGACTCTTGGTCGACGGCGGCGACGGGCGTCCTGCAGCAGGACCGCCTCTCACACTGCCCGGCCGCCCTGGTTTGCAACGAGGCAACTCAGTGCCTACGCCTACGCCTGCGCCGCTGCACCTGCCCCCCCCCCCCCCGCCCGCACCCCCAGGTCCGCCTCCAGACACGCTCGCGCAGCTGCAGAACCTCGTGCAAGGGCTGCCCAAAGCCGAACCAGCACCTTATGCCTTTACCTACGACGACGCATCGTGCTTTGCGGAAGAGCTGGAGGAGTGGTTTTCCTACGCTGTGGAGGAGCAGGCCATGCTGCTGAAGGCGCAAGCGTCCTTTGCTTTGGAGTGGAGCACATTCCATGGCCTGAATGACACCTCATATGAGGAGCATGGCCTGGATTGGACGCGCGCGGCCGCATCGCAGCACAGAGAGTTTGTCGAGCATCTTCTGCGGGATATTACACAGACAGACCCGGCCTTGCGGCTGAAGCGCCTTGAGGCACTCGTATACGTTCTCCTTGGCTGCTGGCATGAGACCGCGGGCCTTGGTGCTGGTGCGGCAGACACAGACGATGGGACGGCTTCGGGGCGTTCCTCGCGCGCCGAGCATGTGCGCAACGCCATGTACGATCACGCAGGCCAACAGTCGGCTGTAATCAAGCGCAACGTGCACCTACTCGTCGAAAGTGACGGTCTGCAGGCTGTGGTCGATATGTTGCAAGCCTCCTTGCTACGCACCTGTGGCCTCGAGGTTGCAATGGAAGCACCCCGGGAGGGCAAAGAAGCAGAGCGCCGCGAAGTCTGGTGCGCCATGACCGCTGTCTATGCCGTACTAGAAGTTGCTCGTGTTGAGGAGAAGGAGAATGATAATCTCACTCTTCGAAGTGCGATACTCGACCTCAAGAAGCCAGGGCTCCTCATGCTTCTTGCCGATCTAATCTCGAGGCTGCGCTGGGATGAGACAATCAGTCTGCCTCTCAGCAAAATTTCTCTGTTGCTGTGGAAGACGATGCTAGTCTCCTTTGGCGGTCTTGCACAAGTTGATGAGGCCAAAGAGTCGTTCAGAGACACAACTCTAGAGTCGGAAGATTCGAAAGGGCAGCCCCTCATCACGGCGTCTCCGCTCGACTACCATCTGTTCCGTCAAGAAATTAGCTCCAAATATCCAGCATATAACCCTCCGCCACCACTCTTCCCACTTGAACCCGAAAACAACTCCATCCTGCCGCCGTTGAAGAACCACCCAAGCAAGGTCGCTGGTAATCATGTCTTTGGGTCTGGCCTCGGAGACGCCCATGGGAACAACACGTCTATTCTGCATCAGCCCGTTCACATCGCAACGCCTGCGCCTTCGCCTCCACCGTCTCCAGCAGGGCCCGGTGGTAAAGGCGGTAAGAAACAAAACTACCAGACGAACCAGATGTTCCCCTTCTTGTATCCTCCTCTTGACGAGTCTAGCAACAAACTTGGTGGAAAAGGATCGACAGACCTCCAAGATCTGCTCGTTGGCCGCAGATGGGAGGGGGCGGACATTCCATCATCTATACTCGAGGCCGCTGAGCTTTTTGCTAAACGCATGAAGGCTACCCGTGCTATGAAGCAGCTTTGGAAGGAACGTGTAGCCTTTATGAAATACGAGCGAGGCTGGACAGGCCTAGATGACAATTTGGACATTGCGGAACTGTCTCTTGAGCCCAAGGAAGATGGAGAAGCGCACGCGCCGCCTCCCGGAAGCGTCGAAGAGAGGATGGGCCTTGTTGAAGACTTCTACGTAAGTCGATGAGATGATGTTCTGTAAACCACATGCTGACCTTGTAAAGCGCACTGCTTTACCCAATCTGCAGTCTCTGATCATAGTCCTGATCAAAGCGATTCTGGCACATGTAACAGCACTCGTCACTCAGTCTAGTGGCACAAACGGCCTCCAAAGCGGGTTCCAGTTTCAGGATAATCAAAATGGCACAACATCCGGGCGGCCAGACATGAATGGCATTAACGGCCATAATGGTCCTGTGGCGACAAACGAGGAGCTTGATGCGATGCGCACGCAGGAAGTTCTGGACAAAGCTGTTACTGGCTCACTCATTCTGATCCTGAAGTGGTTCAAGGTGTCTCGTAAGTTGGTCGCAAAGGGGTCTGTTGCCGTATTGCTCATCATACACAGATGTTTTGAAGTTTGAGTACATAACACAGTTGCTCGTAGACTCGAGCTACGTGCCTCTGATCTTGAAGCTGTTGCAGCTACAAGAGATCGAGAAGACTGTCAACTTCAAGAGTGAGCAAGATGAACTAAAGTAAGTCGAACATCCTTCCCGTAAGACGCTAGCTGACATTATCAGCTTCTTCAACTTCTGCGGCGCACACTCTAGGAATGCCCCGGAAGAAAACAACGACGCGAACCAACTACATGAGAACCGCGAAGGCGACTATGACTCCGATGATGCTGCACCGCCACCAATTCGTCTCACGAGACAAGAATCAAATGACTCCGGCGTTGGTCCTCCCCCGGCTCCTGCAGCCACGCAACCCCCAGAAGTTGATGAGCTTGGGTTTCCGACCAACGAGCTTCCCAAGGAATCTATTACAAGTTTCTCGTGGCGCGCATTTTTCACCTCGATCAACTATCTTCGCATCATGCAGAAGATCTGCAAGGACAAAGCGCATCGCAATCTTATGCTTGTTTCGTACAAGTCATCGCAGTTCCTGCGGAAGAGTCTGAAGGTGCCACAACCCGAGTTACGACTATACACACTGAAGTTATTCAAAAATCAGGTGCCGTACTGCGGTAGGAAGTGGCGGCAATCGAATATGCGAGTCATTACAGCTGTGTATCTGCACTGCAGGCCTGAGCTTCGAGACGATTGGCTAGCCGGAAGCGACGTCGATGCCGAAGTCGACGAGAGCGTGCCGCTCGAACAAGCCTTGCGCTCACTAACACATTGGCACAACTTGAAGCGCTACCCCGAAAGTCTCGGAGCCAAACCCGGCATTCTTGAAGAGGAACAAGATTTCTTCCGGAACGAGCTCGAGAAGATGGACTGGGGCGAGGAAGCCGCGAATGAAGGTGACATGGAGCAATCGTGGCCGGAGCTCCAGGTCGAGGGTTGGTGAACAAATCTATGCACCACCTCCTGCCGATCCTTGCGCGTCCCCTCCATGCGCAGCTCCGGCCCAAAGTTGCTGTGTTAACGTATACGCTCTAGTTCCAGTTGAAGAAGATCGTTTCAAGGACATCCCCGAAAGAGTCTTCGGCCGCCAGCGTACAGCGACCATAGGAGGTATACCCATCAGACCAGGCCCGACGCGACTCAACAGCTGGCCTGTCATCGTCAAGCCCAGGGTGACGCCCGAGCGAGAGTCAAATTTTGCCAGCCTACTGGCCATGCTGTTCACCGGTCAAAGTACTGACGATAGCGATACGGAGCCCATCAGCGCTGAGCATGCGTCTAGGCGGTTCTCTTCTTGAAGTATGCTGGGCTGTGAGAAGTAGATGTGGTTGAAGGGGAGCATCATTTTTGGAGTTACCTAGCGGGCTTTGTCGAGCCGGAATAATTGCTGTATACCCTATAGAATCAATCATATGGAGTTGGGCAGTCATGACGGATTAGCTATCGTCAGGTTGACACATTCTAATTGGCGTGCGATTGATGTCCCCTATTTGCATTCAGACCTCCATAGAAATAAAACCAAACGCCATCACGACTCCAAAAAACACGCAGACACGATCTCCTTTCCGAAAGGGACGCGGAGACTTATACGCCGAGTGACATTGATCCGTAAACGTACTAAGGCGATCCAGCAAAGATCATCAATCGCCGCGGCATTAGACGCCTGCACTCGTCGTCGCCAGCCACATCTTAATGAGCTCGACACTCTCCAGCCCAAAAGACTCACATTAGAAGAAAATAAGTTGTGCAGTAAGGTGAAGCATCAATGCAACAGGAAATGCACCAATCATGACCGCCGTCTTGCGGATGACCTCCGCATGTGCTTACGTATGAAGCAATGCGGGCCGTCTTGCCTCACTCGGGGCGGCGATACCCCGAGTTTTGACCCCACGAGCAGGGATCGTGGACTTGCAGCGAACATGTCGGCGTCTGCTTTCTGCCGCCGGCATGGTTGCAATGTTTCTTTCCTCTATCTTCCGCATCTTGCGCGTGCGTTTCTAGCAAGTGTGTATTTTGTAGCCCGTACATATTGCGTTTGTTCCTGTGTCTGTGAATTGAGATACATTTGGAAGATGGCGAAAGTGTTTGAGTTCGCGGAAGGTCTTCCATGCTTCACCGCCCTGGCCCAGGAACAATCGCTAACATGACCGACAGTCGCAAAGCACAACACAGCTGAGAGCTGCTGGGTAGTCCTCTATGGCAATGTCTATGATGTAACGCGATTCATTCCTGAACATCCTGGTGGCAGTAAAGTCATCCTCCAGCTCGCTGGCTCAGACGCGACGGACGAATATGATCCCATCCACCCGCCCGGTATACTCGAAGAGAACCTCAAGCCCGAAGACAAGCTTGGTACTATTAATTCCGCCTCGTTGCCAAAGGAAGAGAAGACACCTGTAGAGACAGGAGAGGCACAGAATGAAGGACCGGTGGATCTAGACAGCATACTGAACATCGACGAGATCGAAGACGTGGCGACCAAGAACATAGCACACAAGGGATGGGCATACTACTACTCAGCCGCCGACGACCTCGCAAGCAAAGAATTCAACAACAGAGTATACCGCCAAATCCTCCTCCGCCCACGCGTCTTCGTCGACTGCACACGCTGCGACACCTCAACATCCTTCATCGGCAACAAAGTCAAGCTCCCCATCTACGTCTCGCCCGCCGCCATGGCGCGCCTCGGCCACCCCGACGGCGAATGGGGCATCGCCCAAGCCTGCGAGAAATACGGCGCCATGCAAATCATCTCGCAAAACGCCTCCATGACCCCCGAGCAAATCGTCGCCGACGCCACCCCCGACCAGGTCTTCGGCTGGCAACTCTACGTCCAGAACGAGCGGCACAAGAGCGAAGCCATACTCGCCCGCATGAACAATCTCGATGCGATAAAGTTCATCTGCCTCACCCTCGACGCCCCCGTCCCCGGCAAACGCGAACACGACGAGCGCAGCAAAAACGTCGCCTCGAACCTGCCCGTGCGCGCGGCCGTCCAGGAAGACCAGAGTGTCAGCAAAACGAGCCCCGGCCCCAAGAAACCCAAGTCCATGGGCGTTGGCCAGAGTCTCTTCTGGGGCACCGCCGCAGACCTCACATGGCGCGATACTCTCGCCTGGCTCGCCAAACACACGCACAAACCCATCGTGCTAAAAGGCATCCAGACGCACGAAGACGCGTATCTCGCATCGATGCATGCGCCGCAGGTCAAGGCGATTATCCTGTCGAATCATGGGGGTAGGGCGCTAGATACTGCGCCGCCGGCTGTACACACGCTGCTGGAGATTCGCAAGTATTGCCCCGAGGTTTTTGATCGCATTGAGGTGTGGGTGGATGGCGGCATTAAGCGCGGCACGGATGTTGTCAAGGCTTTGTGTTTGGGCGCGAGGGGGGTGGGTGTGGGCAGGGCGGCGCTGTTTGGGTTGGGCGCCGGGGGAAAGGAGGGGGTTGCGAGGGTTTTGGAGAGTGAGTTTATCCCTTTTTTTTCTGTTACTTCATGGAGAGTGTGAGAGAAGTTTTCCTTTGCTTGGGAGAAGATGTGGGTTGTGCTAATCAGTTTGACAGTTTTGAAAGCGGAAACGGAGACGTGTATGCGTCTGCTCGGGGTGGAGAGGGTGGAGGATTTGGGCATACAACATATTAACACAAGGGCTGTGGAGAGAGATATTTGGGATGGATCAGGGCTTGAGAGGGCGAGTTTGAAGGCGAAGTTGTAGCCCGTCGCATCAAGCTGTTATGTTCTTTCGCGAGACGTCGTCAAATTACTAACGGTTCGTTCACTATTTCCTGCTCTTACCCCGGAGAGGTTGCGCATAGCGTGCATATTCCTATTTTGTCCATTCACCTCATTGTCTTGCGAAATTCCGTTATGTGCCACTTACTCGCCGGCACTGCTGATTCGCTGTCGTCTGTTTGCTCTACTCTTCTCTTACTTACAAAATTGTGCTGCAAAGCCGCTGCGTCTCCGTTTGTTCCTTCTCCATCTCACCAAGGTGAGATCGCCGATTTGCCGCGCATTCATCTGCTCTTTCTTTCTCTCACCACACGTGCCCAAAGTATTCAACCTGATCATTAGTCGTCTGTAATTGCCACAACGGGTGCTTCGTCCTCACCGCCGCCAACTATGACCGCTGTCTTATATACGCCACAAGATTGTCAGCCTCCGATTTCCCCCCGCGAGGACTTCAAGTCGATCACCGTTGGCATTTCGCAAGCTACTGATTCCGCCGAGCCTTCCCTACTCACTTTGCTCGCCGAGATCCGCAATACCGTGTACGAATTACTATTCCACGTCCCTGGTGGAATCAGGATCACCCCTTCAGAGCACTACTCCTTGAGTCAAAGCTTTGAGAGCGGCGATGTAGTACAAGGCATTGTTGAAGGGCTATCGCTATTATCCGTGAGTGGTCGCGTCCCTTACTACCATCACAGAAAGCTTTACTGACTTGCATTCCTCGCACCTCTGCAACTTTGCAGTACGCTCCGGAGGATATACTACCACGAATTATGGGCGTGTACCTCACACGGCATTCGACTAGGCAGTAGTGCTGCTTGCACAGACTTTGGTGGATTTCTGACTCTTGGTGCGTTTTTAGATATTAGACCTTTCCATGAAAGAGGTGGGAAAGGGATCGAGTGGAACAGTGAGGTGGAGATTCTCCTCAACTTTGATCTGGAAAAAGACGCCAGACTGGAGGACATTCGCATCAACATAGCTCCCTTTTTGGATGTCACTGCGAGATGCAGGAACGAGGCGCAGGTGACCGTGTGCATTACCGGTGCACAACCCACACCCTGTCTCCAGATGACCATATCGATGGGGCAATGTAAAGCGCTTGGATTGAAGGCGTTGCAGGGTACTCATCTTCACACTTCCAATTACGAACCCTGGGGTAAATGCGCGCCTATCTGGATCAATGGTCGATTCGAACTTGTCAACAAGAAAGCGACTGGGAAATAGAAACAGGCACAAGCTTCGTTGTGAGCGCTTATCGGCTTTTTCAGTCCATCGCCCATCAGAGCTGGCGTAGAAGGATCCTTCATTGCAGTCAGTCTGCCAGAAGATTCTCCCGTCTCTCAACCTCTTTCTTTTCGTAGTCAACATGGCGCAGTTGGGGAAACAGGCAGTTGCACGGCCTGTCAAACCTTCAACAGCGAATAATCAAACCATTTCTTTTCTCTAAATCCAAGAGCGTAGCGTGCATCTCAAGCTAATCAGATTATAGCGTAGATTACGTGCGCGTCCACGTAGACCTGCGACCCGCCACGTAAGTGCGATCTTCAAATCCTTTGCAAATCCTCAGAAAGTTCTCAAAATACTCGCAAGCGCTCCTTCGCCGCCTGCAACGGAAAGCTCACTATGTATACCGACGACAGGCTGCATGAATATCCACAGTGCGAGTGCCTGAAGGATTGTGGCTGATGCATGTGGGGCTCTCATACGACGTTTATCTCGATGGCTTTACTTACGTGGGGCGTGGAAAATGTAATGTTCCTGGTGCAGATCAATGTTACCTCGTGGTCGGTCTTTATGGGCCGACTACGCACACACGTGAGGCTATGCATGTACATCGTCTCAGCGATTTATTCCGTACAGGCTAGACGGAGATCAGAGTACGAGAACCGGTTTTTGCTCGAACATGACGGCGTGGTATATACTTTGGTCTGGCCGAAGAAGAGCCGGGAGACATGTGAATGGTTTGTTGCGATCGGGCTTTGATAAGTAGAAGAAAACATTGCATCTGATTGTCGTGCTTGGCTCGAATGGGTTCAGAGTGCACCCTTGCCTCTTCAGTCTTTGTCCTCAGACTCAAGTCGACGTTCTTCGTGGAGTCTCCTATCTTGCCAAGGGCGCCAACGCCGGCAAGCAACCCTCGACCTTACTCGAGGGCTTTGAAACGTTGTGGGGTAAAGCCGTTCATCTAAAACGATGACAGACGATAGAGTGACCTGAAATCCCAGTGTATATCTGATGCTGCACTAAGGTTCAGCCAACCGGACTTCAGCCCTACTCACCGTCGGCTCGACCCTTTCAACGCTGCTGCAACCATGCCACGAGCACGCCTGCCTGGTCAGGCACACCTGGTCAGCGCAACTGCCGGGCGCGAGCTCATGCACGTGCTCGAGAATCGTGAAGTTGTTGGCCGCTCGCAGCTGTTTCCAAAGCCCGATGTCTGCACTGCGCCTTGTGACCATGTATCCGACGCAGAGGATAAGGGCGTTTAATGACGTTACGTGGATCGACGGAAAACAAAACAGGAAACACGCTAGAAGGCTGGTCCTGATTTCGCACCAGCCGACTGGTACACGTCTGACCATCCTCATCCCACCTCGCCGCAAATCAGCCTTCATAAATCGGCTACGGCACGTTCCTAAGACCGAGTGTGCTACGGAGGACCTCTCCGGCTGTGGCGGCACCTTGTCTCTGCCTCACATGCGATGCCATTATAGTCCATGGCCTTCCATACCGGGCCCTCAGAATCGTGAGCGCTGTCAGCACCAACGTGGGGATTCCCATGTCGGGGCATGACGGCTCGTAGGGCGTTGAAACTGTATCCGAAAGCTTGGAACTGCGGGAGGGCAAGCGCATTAGGTGAATCGACTCGTAGTCGCGAGGCGCTCCGGCCAAGACCATGTCCGTTGTTTGGTGCCATGCGGTGCAAGGCAGAGACCGACATGCGTGGAAACTAGGCATTAACCAGCGGGCGCGATGCCGTGCAGCCAGCACGTCCAACGGCGGGACGTAGTTTTGTTCACGATATCTCGGGAGGACCCCGCTACTGACTGTTAGGCCTATCATTCGAGTCGCTTCTCTAAGTGGCTGTGCCGCTTCACTATTCCTAGCAGTGAGAAATGAGGACTTGCGGACCTGTGCGGACCCTTTCATTCTGCGGAGTACATAAAGACCCTGAAGCCTGGGTTGTTGTTTCGAAACTCAGCTGCCGCTTGCCTATCATCATCGCCCTGAGCAATTTACCTATAACTTGCTTGCGCCTTCACTTCTGCTTCTTGCAACGGGACATTTTTTTTGTTTACCATACCCCCCCAACCTATATTCTACATCCACCAACTATAATTCACTGCTTTGGAGATCTGACGATACTGTTCCCTGGTGCTGCGCGCGATTCGTCGGCTATCCTTTCCGCCCGCTTCATCCGACCCGACCAACTCCACAACATGAAGGACTGCCCAAACTGCCGCGGAAACGGCACGACAAAGTGCGACGACTGCAATGGCAAAGGCTGCCAAAGTTGCAAGCGATCAGGCACCAAGAAATGCGATGTTTGCGAGGGCCAAGGAGCGATTCATACCGATCACTAGACCGCAAGCTGCGACTGGCTTCTTCGATCAACATTAGCAATTTTATACAAACCTGCTCAGCTGGAACTGCAGACATATTCTGGTACGTTTACTAGCCAGCCTGGAGATTAGAAGGATGCGGACGCTGCTTGCCTTGGTGGAGGCTATGCAACATTAAGGCTTCCTGCGCCCTTTGACCACCAACGCATCCGAATAATGAAGCGGTCGCCATCATTCGGCTCCAGCTGACAATACGACAGATCTTCATCATCTCATCTCCTTCCTTCGTATCAACATTTCGTTTCCTTATCGCCACCAACCCAACCCTTATCGGTGCGCAGGCGCAATACGAACGCGGGCAGACACAAAAAAACAATCCCAATGGTCAAAGTGTGGGGGAGGTGCTGAAGCAGAGTGGCCGCCGAATAAAGGCCGCAACTGCATGCAACAATCACGTGCATAAGGTTTTATACCCAACAAGGCAATTTCCGAGCCTTTCCGATTCTGCGATTCGCATAGGGCGTCATATAGACTTTTCTTATTGGGCGGTATTTGCTGTATTTCGGAGGATTTGTTGGGTTTCATGGGAATGTGGGAGTTGCGTGGACGTGGGTGGCAGATCTGTAGGGATGACGTGGTGATGGGCAATTCATCGTCTGGGGTTTATCCGGCCCGATTGGCATACACCGTGCACTTGCGTTTCATCTCATCTGGCCGACTGTCGCCTCCTCAGCTTGTTTGTAACATCGTTGCAGTGTGTAAATGCACTAAAAATAATTGCCGGCAAAGTCCGGCCAACTTCGTGGGGTCGAAATCTGAGCCCGTGACGTCTCCCCTTCCGCACCACCACCCACCATGACCCAAAAACAGCAAAAAAGGACAAGGATTGGTTATTCCCAATCCGGGAATTGAACCCGGGTCTTTCCGGGTCATCAGGTTTGAAAGCGGAATATCCTAACCTCTGGACTAATTGGGATGAGATGATTTGATGAAGAGTTTTTCCATTAATCAAGCTATATACTCCAAACTATATACTATTGGTTTGGTACTAATATGTCAAGATGAGATTTTCGTGTGATCTTCGGTCTTGTGCATATTCAACAGTGGGCCGATCAGCCAAGCGAGAACCCTGCGCCAGTGTTCGATGATTCACCACCCGCGTACTAGGCTGAAAGGTCTTTGCGAGACTGACACTGCAGTAAAGCAGATGCAACATTATTTAGCAGAGAACCACAAAAGATCATCTGATTGCAACATCATTTTGACTATGGCTTTGAATGCAGTAGCATCACATATGAGGCGAAAATTTCATGCAACGCTTGTCATTGCTATAAGAGATCGAGGCTATTTGACGACGAGAGGTAAATGTAAAGTCAGGCACAAGAAGTGAATATATCATCCGATCACCACCTGGCTTCCGTTGACAACGTCTATCCATCAACCGTCTCGCGACGCATCATTTAGTTCCAGAAAGCCCGCGGGTGGCGGCGCACCTTGTACCCATCCGAAGACGAAGACGGAGATCCCGCAGCTTTCTCGAGCCACGCAATAAAGGTGTCAATAGTGAATTTTTTGGGCAGGCTGGAGCCAGATCCTGCGGACGGTGCGGTAGATGCCTTAGGAGGGGCAGAATCAGCTTTAGCAGGCGCAGAAGTGGTAGATGGAGCGCTGCTTGAGGGAGGAGTAGGGGTTTTGGAGGTACCAGAACCGGATGAAGATCCAGAGCCAGAGCTGGCGCCGCTGAAGAGTGCAGGGCCGGGAGGCTTGTAGTTGCTCATGTCGCCTGAGTAGATGCTGACTTTGATGCCGGCGTCATCGGGAGTGTACAGCTTGTCAGCTGTAACTCCTGCGGGTGTTGCTGTGCCAGAGCCTTCGACTTCGATGTTGATGCCTGGAGGTAGTCTTTAGTGCAATATTTGAGCAGTATATTCGTTCTATTGACATACACTCGGGGTAGTTCTGAGCTCCATTCTCCTGTCCCGCAGAGTGCAGAGCGATAATCTCATGACGGAGCACGTATTGACCACTGGCAATACTCTCCGGAATAGTCACCGTCCAGGTCTGGTTGTTGGCAATGAGTTTGGCAGCAGCCCACTTGCCATCTTCAAAGCCGACCTGGTCGATCTTGAAGAAGTTCAGGTCTTTGGAAGTAGCCTTGGTTGCGTCATCGACCTTTGCGAGGTAGTCGAGGACAGGCCCGACGTGAGACTCTGGCCATGCCGTCCACTGAATGTCGATGGTGCGACCGGCCTTGACCTTCGCGACCTTCGCGCCGGCAGTAGCGTCCCTGTGGCAAGCGATCTTCGTCACATCCTTGTACATATCCGGGGATACAAAGCCATTGTCTGCCTGACATCAGCACATGCTATACTTGTACTTCAATAAATGGTGTTTACGTACCAAGGCACTCCGGGCAGGACCACTCAATAACTTCGGGAGAAGGTTTCTGGTACTGGAAGGAAGGGTCATAGGCAGTGAAGGCCTGACCGTCGACCTTGATACCAGCGAGATGGCCGTGAGCCTTGACCGAGGATGCAAGGGCTCCAACAAGAGCAGCGACATGGATCTTGGAAGGCAATTTGGAATGGTGATTTGAGAAATGGGTTGGATGAAAAGACTGTGTGTAAAGGTAACTTCGAGATCAACGAAGGTTCAAAAGAATGTAGCTTCAATCGATGAAGAATGAGCGAAAGTGGAAGTGAATGACAAGTGTCGAAAGGACTGAATGACTGTGGTGAGGAAGCCTTGTCTGCTGGCAGCTATCTCCTCTTATACTGGATGCTACCCACACTCGTAAGAAAATACGACAAGGTGGGTCGCTGTTCAGTTGTCAAACCAATATTGTGCGTATGACAGAAGGGGCACATCGTGCAAGTTTTCTTTCATCCTCTATGGATCGTGTTCGGAAAGAAGAGAGAGAAGGCAGCTGAGAGCACTGGAACAGCAGCGAACAGATTTTCGCGTGGCCATGCATCATACCAGCACATGCACGTCCAATTCCGGAATATTCATATACCTCATTCGACCTTTTCCTACAAACAGTACTAGCTGCGGCTGTGCAGTCCATTCCGGAACCGCTCCTGTGGCGCGCTTCCAAGTTTGTTTCAAAACGATACTGACCGCAAAGCATACTCCGCTTCCGCCCAAACTGCCAAAGAGATGGAAATACCAATATGATTCATTCAGTCACCTTCACTAACACCGATAGACACCTCACAGTACCCACTTCTTCTATACAAACAGTCTACAATTCATCAAGTCCTCCCATCGATAGAGACCTGAAACACGCGGCATAAACAGCCCACAAAAGTCTCTCATGCACAAAAGAAGCACCGCTCGTTTTAACTTCATTAATCTGGCCCACCACCACCAACACGCAGCCGGCTAAGCAACGGCACTGACAAACAAGCACCGCAGCGACGGCTCTAACCGCGCCCCGACAACCAGGCACGTCGCGTCGAGCATTCCACGTCCCGGCCTACGCCCCCCGCAGCGTCTTCTTCAGCAAAAAACCCGCTTGCGCCGGGCGCACGAAAGCTCTTGAATCATGCCCCTGCAGCGCCGCCTCGATCTTCTCTTCGAGATCGAGTTTCCTCGCCGCCGAAGGCGAAGTGAGTGTCGCCGCGCGCACCCGTAGCTTTTCGGTGCTTTTCGCACCCGTTGGTGGGCAAGATACTGCTACATCGTCGCACATGTCCCAGGTGAGAAGCTCGTAGGAGGTGGTGGTGACTTTGATATCTTGATCTCCTGCTTGGTCCTCTGCGTCGGTGAGGGTCATGTGTGCGAGCATGTCTTCGAGGGCGAGGGCGCGGCGGAGTTTAGTTTTGCGCGGGCTGAGAGGGGATGGGGGGTTGCTTATGGATAGACTGTCCATGGTGTTCGTATGCGTGTATCTTGGTGTGTGTAAAGAACCCTTGGTGTCGTCGCGGGCGTTTGGAAAATGGCACAGGACTTGTTCCGCCCGCGCCTGGGAAGTCGTATGGATCCCATCTCCGTTCCCATGGGATCTGACGCCCGCGTCTTGTACGCAGGTGAGCGAAGCCATGGCGAGCAACGGCGGTGTGAGCTGTATGTTCCCTGTTGTATAGGCGAAAAGAATGTGGGGATGTGTGATGGTAAATTCACCGAAGCCGAAGAACACCACCTCATAACCACAACGCACGCTCAGTTCTGCACCCACGCGCGTCCCAAACCTAAACTTTCAAACTCCGCGGAAAGGCCACCCTCTTTCTTTATACCCTCGTGGAGGCGCCTATTTTTACGTTTTTTCTTTCATTGCCTGGGCTAACGTATTCCAGCTGTTTAGGCTCGATCACTCGCATTCCTAGCCTTATCGCGAGACTCTCAACCATCCCGGGGACCGCTGTGTCGGATCGGCTATTCCCAGGTAGAAACATGGGTCTTGGCTGGGAGTCTGGAGCATATTAGGCATTGCGCCATGGGCCACGATCTATGCAATGAGCGATTGGACTCGAACGGGAACCAAACGCAATGCCTGTCACATGTGCCGTGAAGTCCTGTTCGTCAAATCGCCGCCCTCGTTCGTAACAGACACCCTTTGCTTGCTCCTAGCTGCGTGAGTGGGTCAGCGACCACTATGACCACCGTTGTATCTCTGTGGCACTTTTTGCCGCTGAACATGTCTTGAGATGCGAACCATCTCCCTATGCTTCCGTACATTCCTCGCTCGAACCAAAGACATACTCATGAGCAGTCTCTCCGTTCACTTTCAACGTCCTCACGTCCCGACATACCAGATACCAACATGCATTCACCCAGAGCACACCACGCAATCCTTTGAACATGTTTTATATATCATATGTTTCTATACACCAATATCCCCTTTCTCTCTTTCTCCTCACACCCAGAAAAATGACGCCTCGCTACATGCGTATAGTGGGTATAATGAGACAAACGAAAAACCACATGTGTTATGCGAATTGATGTTATACTGAACCAGCTGCCTGAGACAAAACATCCAAAAGAAGAGAGACAGACGTGTCAAGTCCGCTTCATCGACGCGAGAGGTGCTACCTTCGGCCCTGTGGATCGTTAGAATGCATATCCTTCAAGGAAATTTGGTATGTGACATACGGTAGTGCCCGCCCCACCAACAGTGACTCGCTGCTTGCCTAGCCAGCTCTTGGGAGCCTCGCTTCTCCGTTGGAGGATGACTGTGTTGCTTTGCAGGCGGCTGGTCATGTCATACCAGGCGGATGTGATGAGTTGGTTCTCGCGGCGGAGGTTCTCGACTTCTTGCTGGAGTTCGACCTAATGTTGTATTAGCAGCAGATCCCATGCGTATGAAAAGCGAGATGCGTACTGAGCCCTTCTCCGCAGTCTCTTTTTTGGCTGCTTCGAGCTGTCCGCGAAGTGTACCGTTGGCTGTGACTTGTTCTTGAAGATCCTGTCAAAGGTTAGCGCCACCTTCTCGAACACGCGGCGTCATATGTGAGTGCCAAGGAAAGAACAATGTCGCGAGAGGGGTATACTTCGGCAGCAAAGCCAGGGACAAATTTACCACACAATCAGCCGACGTGAACGCAGTAAAGTACTCGGAGCCACATGTTGTGGAGTCCTTTCTTCTCCTTGGCGACAGCATATGCGTCATTCGACCCCAAGTACTTTGTCCCGTGCCCGCCGTCGAAGACGACATCTCTGAGAGCGACTTGTTCGTTCCTGCACGGCATCGCACAGGCGAAGCCGGCGATATCAGAGTCGCAGCAGAAAAGGAAGGGTCCAGCCGCTTTGCCGATCTCATCGAAGAGACAGCGGCATCAAACGCGGAGGAGGGCGACTTGATATGTGAGAATTGTGTGCTGCTTACTTTCTTTGCTTTCTCCAAAGCAGCTTCTGCTGAGAGGACAGTCTCTGCAATCTCCGTAGATGTCGCGTCCAGTGCCTTGGGCTGCACCTCTGAGGGTGCTTCGATGACTGCCTCAATCTGCTGGCGGATTTGCCGTAGCGTCTCGACCCGCTTAAGTTCGAGTAGCTCGGGAGTCAAATTTCCACGATCAAGAAGGGCGGCCCTCAGAAGACCAGACTTTTCTTCATTGGCGAGTTCGAGGTCGCGTAACCTTTGGTTAGTCTTCTGTTGCAACGCCAGCATACGCTCGTGCTCAGCTTGCAGGCCCTCTGCCTTGGCTTCCTCGCTAATGTCAGCTTTCTTGTTGAGCTCATTGCGGAGCTCGGCCACTTGGAGATCCTTTTCTCGTAACCTGCGGTGGAGTTCCTCCAGCTCGGTCTCCGCTGTCTGCAGCTTCTCGTTCTGCTCGAGGAAGGGCTTCTCGCTTTCTTCGTCTTTCTCCGTCATCATGTCGGATCTCAATCCGAGGTTCTCTTGCATTTGCTTGAGTGTTTCCGTCTCCAGAGACCTCAAACGGACGCTGAGAATGTCGACCCTCTGCTGCAGCGCAATCGCATCAGCGCTCACTCTACCATCAGCAGTCGGCCGTGCGCTTGGCAGATCATCCATGCTCTTAGCATTTTCGTCTTCCGTGAGCTCATCTTCTAAGCTGCCACCGCCAGCCGCGTGACTTGAGGACTCAAGCTCTCGTATCCGGTCCTCTAGCTCTTGTCTGGCGTCATCTGCCTTGTATTGCAACTCTCGGGTCTGTTCAAGCTGCTTCATGAGAAGGAGATTCTCGTGCTCCACCCTCGTTCGCTTGCCTTTCTCTTCGAAAATAGCCTGTTCGCAGTTGACGAGGGTTTGGCTATTCTCCTTATTGACCTTCTCCAGGGCCTCACATCGCTCTTCCACATTCTCTAGCTGCATCAGCCGTTCCCTAGCCGTCTGGTAGTCTTCACGTAGCGTTTCTAGTTGCTTCGTTTCCTTTGAAAGCGACTCGATCTTCTTCTTGAGATTCTCATTCGCTTTCGCTCGCTGGTTCAGCTCGTCGCGCTCAGCCTTGATGAGCTGCAGTTGGTCACGCAGGTCCTGTTTCGAGCCCTCTTCGCCCTGGTATCGCTCCAGCCGCCGCTTCTGACTATCCAAGATGTCCCTAGCATTTGCCAAGTCTGTCTCGAGCTGGTCAATGTATTGTCGATCGCGTGCGAGGTCATTCCGCAGTTGCTCGACATCCTCTGACTGAGCTCGCTGAGCCTGTGTCTTGCGATCGTCCATGTACAGTGTCGCTTCGCCCAGCTCCTCCTCAAGCTGTGATATGCGAGCCTGTGACTGCTTGAGGTCCGCCTTCAGCTTCTCGGTCTGGCTTCGTAGTGCAGCTCTGTCCTTGTTTGCCTCGAACAGCAGCGCCTCCTGCTCCAATTCATTGTTGTTCACGGCTGCTGGAACCTGCCCCGATACAGCCCGCGTAGGTGTCCGATATCCGGAGAGGTTGGGCTCTGAAGTCAGCTCCGAGTCGACACCTAGCTCCGACATTCTCGCATCCAACGACTGCATGTCTTGTATGGCTTGTGCAATCGTCTCGGCGGTCTTGGTGCCCAATTGTGCCATAACCTGCAGCATCCGTTGGTTGCTCTTGGGCGAGAAGCACGCGGCAAGCAGCACTCCCATGGTGAGCTTCGCTATGAGCATGGTCGAGCCGTCTCTTGCGCCTGTCTTCAGGTCTGGCACCATGCGCTTCGTAAGCACAGGCAGCTGCCCGCATTCTTCTCGTATGTATGCCGACACGGCGCGCTCGATGTGCTTGAGGTTCTGCCATCTCGGTATCCAGTCCGATTTTCGGCGGTCGCTTTCGTCAAAGTTGGGCAGGGACTCGCTAAAGTACTCGTCGTCGATGTTGGCGAGCATCTGCCAGAGGATCTGGCCGTCTTCGAGCTGGTTCCATGCTGTCACTCTTCCGGGCAGCTCGAACGTGTTTACCTAGAATGCCCGTGATTAGCCAAAACCTAGCGACGCAAAGCTTATCTTGACGCGTACCCAGTCGAGGAGAGCCTTCAGAAGCTCGGGCTTGAAATCGTCCATGGTGCGAAATGGCGGGGCTCACGATTGGGCGTGGCGCAGCGATATACGAGTCTGAGAGCGAGAGTATGGCAGAGACGAATCATGCATCATGAGAGGGGTCAGGTATCATGGGCGACACGTCGAAGCCCGCACAACGCGGTATGGACGTGGGACGTGATGGTGGACGGTTGGGCGATGTCGCGCTAGGCCGAAGGAGCGACTTCCGCGGTCTGGCCAATGCAGAAAGTCAGGAAAGATCAATGCCCATGTCGTATGCTGTAAGGCCACCAACATACTACGCTTAATGTCGACGACGAAGCATGGAAGCACACATTTGTATAAAAGATTGATTGCACAGTACACAGAAAAGAGTGTGAATTCTCTTGGATAACACATCCAACGCCTGCCGGGAGTATCCTGCGCCGTACTCCATAACCAAGTCCCATATCATATAGCATGCCTAATTGTTCTGCGTATACACGACACCGTCCTCCTCAATCTCTGGCTTGTGGTCGTTGTTCATCGTCGACACAAATTCGAAGACCGACGCTGGGCCGGTGCAGGCGAAGCCCTTGATAATGTCTGCCGAAGCGTTAGTCGCCGTTCTTGCATATCACATTCCTCTCGCTCAGCACAAGCTATGTACTGCACCAGTTGAGCATGTCTTGTATGCTACGTACTGTACTCATGTGTGATCGTGCCCTTGGCGTCGATGATGGCCTGCTTCGCCGCCTGCACAACGCTATCGGGCGTGTCGTTCGGCCAGCTCATGATGACCGACTTCTGTGGTGCGACTGCCATGGCGAAGGTGGCGAGGAGCGCAACAAAGGAGGCGCTAAGTGCAAAGCGCATGTTGCTGGGTGTCGTATCGCGGAAGTGTTGGGGGTTGTGAGTCTCAAGTGGTGGATAGCGGCGGGAGTTTCCTTTGAGCGTACGACGTCAAGTGTTTCAGGTCGGCAAATGCGGGTTCAGTGTGAGCGGAGTTGGTGAAGAAACAGGAAGGTATAGAAGAAAGCGGTTGCCTGTTGCGTGATGCGTGGATGGGGTCGCACTGGGCTGCCGGGCCATACTCCGCAGCATTGGGCGGTCGCGAATCAAGCGTCATCGCCCAGAGCAGAAGGTGGCATGCGTGACGCAGGCAGGGGCACTGGACCCTGTGCTCCTTGGCGGTGACTTCACAGTTTATCACGTGTCCATCACATCACATCAATCACATCACAGTATCAAACAGGGAAGGCTTGGTTGTTTGATGATTCATAGCTTCTATCTATCTCAGGCAAGTGACTTGAAGCTTTGTTGCAGTAAGAAAGCGACCTTTGCTCATGCTCAACGTTTTGAGGGTCAAGGCACCATGTGTGCTTGCCCAGATGCACACCGCATCGATAGAAAGCAATGTGAAAAGGATAAAATACAGAAGATACCCCAGTGGTAAGAAATGAACTTCTTTGTCGTGAAAACCGTGCCGTAGCGCCATAGAGATGCTTCAAAAGATGCCGAAGCTCCGCGAATATGCTCGTGTCATGTCGATACTATACAAATCGATTTGCCATGATGAGAAAGAATGGAAATGAGTGTAGGCAACACTTCATACCGACCAGGCAAGAACGAGACATAGGAAAGAGATCGCTCTTCAGATGACTGCCGCCCAAAACCAGTGCCAACGTGTCAACTGAGAGGAATGATGCGGTAGTCATGTGACGTTAAAGTACGTGAGAGATCGCGGCCGTCGTCACGTCGTAAGTCGTAGGAGTAACTTAGAAGAAGTTACCCATGCCGTTCTGCGCCGGACCATACTGGTAGGCTTGGTTTTGTACAGAGTTGTTGAGGTGGTGCGGAAGAGGCGGGTTGCTCATGCGGTGAGGCTGAGGCGAAGCGATGTTGGGACCATAGTTGGCCGTGGCGGTGTACAGGGGAGCCTGATGACCGGAGCTGCCGTTGGCCTGATAGCCACTAGGACCCTGGTTCACGAAGCCCTGGTTGTGCTCGCTGGACTGAGTCGAGTTGCCAGAGTGAGGAGAGACTTGACCTGAGGCGGCACGGCCAGTGAAGGCAGCCAGACGACCCTCACGCTCCTGGACCTTGCTCTGAATGCGGCGACCATATGGAGTCTGGCGGATGGACGGAAGGATGGGGCGCATGATCTCGATGAGGTGGATACACAGAGCAGGCGGAGCGAACTCGAGCGCCGTCTGGACAACGTAGTTGCCGTACGAATCGCGCATGAGCTGCTCAAGCTCCTCGACATCACAGAGCTCCTCGATCAACATCTGCTTGGCGGACATCTCGGCACAGCGGATGCACTTCTCGATGACGTTGGAGCTGAACTTCTGCTTGGAGAGCTCCACAACCTTACCCTGGAAGCCTTCGCACATGGGCGTGGTGAAAGCAGCGTCGTTCAGGTCGAGGATGTACTGGACAACGTAGTTACCAAAAGGATCCTGGACAAGGTGGAAGCTGTGCGCCGTGATCTTGCGAACGAGGTCAACCTTCTGGTAGCCAGACGCATGATCGATGCAGCGCTGAAGAACACAGCAGCCATGGCGGTGGGTACCGACGATGACGCAGTGCTCGCCTACGGCATCGAAGATGAACTGGGCCTCAGAGGACTTGAGATGGTTCAAGCACTTCTGAATGACGTGGTTGCCGTTCAAGTCCTGGATGAGGTCGACGACTTGGCCAGACAGCGCCTGAATGATCATCTCGGTCTACGAATGTGTCAATACGATGAAGTGGGGTAGATTAGGGGAGAAGGCTTACCTGTGCTTCAGTGGATATGAACTCGATCATCTTCTGCAGGGCGCGGGTGCCGTGCTGGTTGAGCGCGATCGAGACCATAGCAGGGCAAGCGTTGCGGACTAGAGTGTTGCGCTGCTCATCGTTGGCGAACTCTAGGAGCTTCTGGCAGAGATAGTTGCCGAAGGGGTCGGTCATGAGCTCGACCACGTGAGGGGCGGTCTCGTCGAAGATGATCTGCAGGCTCTCGGGAACGCGCTCTTCGAGCTTCTTCTGCAAGAAGCGACATCCATGTTGGTCCTTGCACAGGCTGTAGATCTCTTGGCGGGGCATAGTCTTCAAGTCATAGTTCAGGAAGCGGTTGGCATCGTTCTGAAGACGACGGCTCTGAATGACACGAGCCTGGCTATCCTGAACACGGGACTGCGGTCCGTACGTAGCATAGGGGTTGTAGTAACCAACATTGCCGCCGCCACCATAGATGGCGTTGCCGCCGTAAGCAGGAGGACCGCCCATCTGCGGACCGGGTCCCATGGACATGCCGTTCATAGCACCTGACAGCATCGACATGCCATAGCCGTAGTAGGGGGCACTGGACACAGGAGCAGCGGCATACTGTGACATGGTGGGAGATCCGACCGTGCCAGCGAGTCCGTTGACAGGAGCAGCGGAAGTCATGCCAGGACCGAAAGGAGCAGCGCTCGCATGGAGACCAGAGTAGCCAGAGCGGTAGTCCTGTTCCTTGTATCCATTGGACATGTCACGGCTGTGACGGTTGTTCATGGCGTTGTAGGGAATGCGTCCCAAGTTGGCGTTGTGGTTGTGCAGGTGCTGCTCCGCATGAGTGTTGAAGCCGCCACCGTTTGTGCCGTTCACTCCAGTGCCATTCTTGAGGGTGGGAACGTCGCTCGCGGAGTACGACTGCGTCAGCTTAGGCATGCCGTTGGTGGGGCTAGCAAAGCTGGAACGCTTGGGTTCCGGGCTGAGGTGGAACTCTACTGAGCGGCGGTTGTTGGCCATGTTCTTGTTGGGAGTGTTGTCGGCATTACCATTGACTTGGCCGTTGTCGTACTCGTCACCCTGGGTAGCTTTACGCAAAGTGTTAGTAGGCAAAGACTGTTGAGCTTGACGATGACGATAGCCTTGCCAACCATTTGGGTGAGACTCCGGGCCGGGGGATTGGGAAAGGGCCAAATCAAGCGCAGCAGAAGAGGCAGAGAGTTTCGTACCATTACCAGCTCCATCACGGCGGACCAAGATGGGGAACTTGTCGTCCGTGTTGCTCATCTGGAGGTAAGCCTTGTGGTCCGGAGAGCCGACAGGGTTGTGTTCCTTGTCCTCCTCGCCGAAGAGGTAGCCGGTGGTGTCAATGTGACCCAGAACAGAAGCCAGATCGGGCAGATTGTCACGGCCACGCAGATCCAGGCTGGTGACTGGCATGGACATGCGGTTGTTCCTGATGAGATTAGTTACCGCCATGGTGGATTGATGTGAGTGGATGGAGGAGGGAGAAAGGGACAAGGGTATACAGGCTTATGAGATGAAAAGATGGAAGAGACATGGGTCGAGCGCCAAGGCCAGGTAAAGGTGAGAGAAATTGCAGCTGAACTTACTTGCGAGTGACAGGGCTCACGGGGGTGAAATCATCGTTGTCGAAGTCATCGTGGTCCTCGTCCGAGTTGCGGCGCGTACCAGGCACGGACTGCGAAGGCAAGCCGTTGTTGTTGAAGAACTGGGCGGGCGGTGAAGTGACCTGGGAGTTGGCGCGACTACCACGAGGGGTAGTCATGCCGGGGTTGATGCTCGACATGCTGAAGCGATTCGGACGCGAGAAGGCCGAGGGAAAGCCGTTTCCGTCGCTGAACTCGGGCGGTGTG
>Ga0265780_10001148_pt1 | contig 38752 bp, 43 predicted proteins | sample P1T30metagenome_FD_192432 | JGI IMG/M metagenome (GOLD analysis project Ga0265780, IMG submission 192432) | Plant litter microbial communities from East Loma Ridge, Irvine, California - P1 T30 | ecosystem: Environmental > Terrestrial > Plant litter > Unclassified | place: USA: California...
TTTGATGGGTAGGTAGAGTTTGACACCGCTGTCAAGTAACTAATACGAGAAGAGTATTCTGCCACGCGCGAAGTTCACGGGCTTTTACACGACTTATAAAGGCCTGCATCTACTTCACGATAGTATAATAACATAGTTAGATTAATCTACACAGTACGTAACTTGTACAGCAGACCCTGTTTATATCTTAGGGTACTCAAAAAATAAGAAAACGCGGTACTGAAGTTTTGATGTTTAGAACGTTAAACTCTACCTACCCGTCAAACTCTACCCGCAACACGGTATTTTGCAATGCAAAGTCAAAGTGTTGTGCGATGTGTGAAGTGGTAGTGTCGGGGTGAGATATTTAGATGGGGATGAGCTTGATTTTTTTTTTCGGAGTCAAGACTGGTTTTACGACTCTGCTTTCTTTCCACCGCTGCCCGCAATATCATTTGCATCTCCAGCTACTTCCTCCCCCTCCGTAGCGCCATCAATTTCCTCGACAGATGGTACAATCGGTTCTTCAGCAATAACATCTTCATCCCTCCTTGTGCTCCTGCCCCTACTCCTACTCCCCTCCCCATCCCCATCCCTATCCCCACTTCTATCCCTATTCCCCCCACTCCTCTCCTCCCCACTCTCATACCCCCCCATCCCCCTCACCCCCGAAACCGCCAATCCAAACAACCCACCAAACCTCTTCTTCCCCCCCTTTTGCTGCTTCCACGCTTTAACCGTAACGGGGCGCTTACCGCGGCCGCCGGCGAGCCAGTAGAGTGTTGGGGGGAGTCGTGTGGGTGACGGGCAGGAGCCGCCACGGAGGGTGGGAATGGGGATGGGTTGAGTGGGAGCGAGCAGATAGCCGCGTATGGCATTTGAGATGTGGGTATGGGAGCGGGAAATTGGGACGCTGGTTTGGTGCGTACTCGAAGTTCCTGCTGTCTCGGGCGCTGTCTCGGCTTTTGTCGAAAAGTCCTTGTTTTTCCTCAATACAGTCGGCATCTTCACCCTCCCAAACTCCCTTTCACGCACCCCACTTACGACTCTAGCAGGCTGTACACACTCACCCTCATCTTCATCCTCGCGGCCCAACGCACACGTCAAAACCCACCTCCTAACCTCGAGCCCGATTGCCCCGCCACGAAGACGCGGAAATGTTCCTCCGCCTTTGAGCTCGAGATGTACGCCGCGGAGTGTAGATGGTGTTTGGGTTGTTAGTGTGCTGAGGGGGGAATCTGTATCTATGTCCATTTCGCTGCGACGAAGTGGGTGATGTGGATGTGGATGTGGATGGCGGCGTTGATATACGCTGCTCCTCGCCAATTCCGATTCCAGATCTGATTTCTTCGTTGATGCGTCTCTTGTTCCTTGTTCAATCCCATCATCACCACTCCCTCCGCCGCTCGATCGCAAACACGTTACGCCATAAAACACCGTAGCGACCTCATCTTCACCTCCCGACGTGCACCGCAACGCACTCGGCGCCCCATCTTCCAACGCCTTGAGATGCCGCTCAACTTCGCGCTTGTGCACATATGCATGATGTGACGTACCCGGTATGAGCGACGCGTGATGGAGTCGCGGACTAACAGGGCGTAAGGCGTAATTACCGGAGCGTCTGGTAGGCGGTCTGTCAGTGTTAGGTGAGCTGTCTGTGGGCAGTCGGAGCCTGTTGTATGAGGGTATGCGACTTGGTGGTAGTGCAGCGTCTCGGGGTAGATTGCCTAGTCGTGGTGATGCGCGGGGTGGGGAGACTATTCGGGGTACGGTTTCTGGCGATGGGAAGGCTTTGAATATGCGTGTGATTGTGCTGGGGACTGCTGAAGTACTCCTGTTCTGGGTATATGATTGAGGACGCCTGAAGAATGCGATATGCGAGAGAGAACTCCTTGATCGGCAGTGCTTGCATGGCTGACTGCGATTCTGCGTCCGGGATGTTGAACGCGAGTATGGAAAGAGCCCGCAGAGCTTGCATGACTCGTCCTCGATGCTTGGAAACGAAAAGTAGGTGCTTGAATCGTACGAGCAAGGGGTAGATGTGCGGCCCTCCAACGCAGATATGTTCAGCCGCGGACGAAGTACTTGGTGACTTTCTCGTTGGCGCAGGCGACTCCAAATGCTGCCGTGTGATGTAGGTACAGGAGCTGTAAGAGAACGATGCACGGGATCAGTTGTGGGTCTTTGGGCACGCGTAGGCATGATAGCAAAAAGACCAGAAGAGATTCGCTGCATCAGGGTGGGCGGTCGCATGGATTCAGGCTCTCGCATTCCAACCTTTAGGGGCTCGAGGCGGTCGTCCATTGGAGTGGCCATGTTCAGCAGAATGTGTGTAGACTTTGGCCTACTGGAAAGCTACGGATGCAAGATGCAGTAAGATACTGATAATGCTGTCTCGAGATGCCTGATGTGAATGCACTCTTTGAATTGCTCTGAGTACCTACTGCCAGTTTCTGGTGACGCCGAAAGGGCTTCGTAGATTGAAATGCAAACGGCGTTGACATATGGGAATAGTGACGGGACATCTGACGTGGACGGACGAAGGAGAGTCGGCGACTTATCATTCACATCTAGTACAATCACTATGACTGGAGTCAGACACCCAGAGCACCTCTTCATATCTCGCCAAGAGCCTGCCAATACGAGAGAGACATTAATATGGAAAACCCAAGAGGTCGACTGTCATTATTGCTTTGATGTTAGACACGAACGTTGCTGCTTGTGGGAAATGTCGCGTGCGAGCGTTCGGTGTTGACAGTTTGATCGACATCGTTTGAAGGTGTCCGCGTGTCAATGACACCTAACCATCACGCCAGGCCCCATAGTATTCATCTTCAGGGTTGTTGTCGATAAAGACTCTTGAGGAGCGACTGGTCCGATGTTCGCGGGTATGTTGGCGACGACCAGTAGGTGTTGCGCCAACAAGAGACTTCGTGAATGCCGGAGAGCACTTGTTGCACGGAGCTTCGCAACTGGTGTGCTGTGGGAACTTCCCGCACACCTGGCAACGCACAACAATCCTTCCATATACTGCGACGCTTGCACCTGCGACGTACAAGCCGGCAACGATTCCGCATTCGAGACAGAGTCGGTTCTGCGCAGCAATGCCTCCTCGAGCAAGTTTTCCCTTTCTCATCTCATCAGCAAATTCCGTGTAGGGCCGGATCCGAGTGCAGCCTTTGCAAGCAAAGAGGTACTTTTGAGTAGCCCAGTCACTCCTCTCAGCAAGCAGGTAGTCATCGTGTGTCGGAGGCTGGACGATGGAGCGGAAGTAGCGATTGGCAGCGGAAAAGTTGATCTGGTCGGGCAGCTCAAGCTTCTCGATCACACCGAGGTGTAGCTCGACTGGTATACGCAGTAGGTGAGGTAGCGCCATCGGATGGTGTGAGTAGATGGTGGATTGCGTAGTCCCAGACGACGCCTTGCCCTGACAGTGTGTTAGATATCCCAAGTCGAACGCAGCAGCATGCCTATCTTCTGCTCACCCTAGGGTCAAAGGAATACTGTGTGGCGCATGTGGTTCATGCTGAGTTGGTCCCGCTGTGTGGATAGTGGCCACCTTCAATGGACATAGGAAGGGCGCTTATGTATGAAGGCGGATGGCGTGAGCAGGACATCGACCGATCAACGATGTGCAACGACGCACAGAAGGACCAAAGTGCGGAGTGGAATGATACGAACCTTATGCAGAGGGGCCAATGCGTCCGATAACGTGACACACGTCCGCAGCTCGACCTATCAGCAACCGCCCAGCGTGCAGTCGAACTGTCGGGGCCTGCATTCCGCTTTCCGATAGTTGCCCAAAGCAGGAGATGGTCCGGACTCTCGGTATTTTGCTGGACTTTTTTTTTCTACTAGATTGGCGTGGGTAAAGGTGCTTGATCACGCGTGAGAGTGCATGGCCATCCGCAGCGCACGATGTATGCATGCGACGTTTGTGAGGTTGACGATAGTGCTCCTTATCGTGCCATCAATAAGCGAATTGCCGGCCCGGCAATTAGAAGTGGTCGTGCGAAGTCGGAAGCAGAGTCGCGCGTTCACGATGTTTTCTCCTTCCTCAGATCGTTGACGACCATGTACCTCGACAGAGCGATCCAGCCCCAACGGAACCAGCGCATTTGGCTCTCGTGCGCCGTGGTCATAGCAGTTTGCGCCCTTCTGTAACCGACTGGTGAGCTGACAAACAGCAGTGGTGTCGGGAAGGCGCCGAGCTCCTTCTTTCGCAAGATAGCGCCGACGACTGTGGCTGGCGCGTCCAGTAGGCCGGTGTACTTGCGGATCGTCGACGTCGTGGTGAGGGTGTACAGCTTGATGGGGCACTCCCAGCCGCTGTGTCGGTGCATCAGCGCCCGGAGGAAGGTGTGCGCGCCATGATATAGCGACTTGTGGTTGGGATGGGAGGAGACGCCGTGCGCGTCGAATGTGATGATGGCGTCGATTGTCGCCTCGGGCGGGTTCTTGGAGGAAATTGAGGCCATCTTCGGAGCGAAGCCGGCAGTGAGGAGGTTCGATATCAGGCGGGGGTGCCATGTCACAGTCATCGAGTCTGGGAAGTTCCTACACAGCTGTCAGAAGTCTGCGTTGAAGTGTAGTATAAGATTCAATCCTCACTTGTCCTCGATGACGAGGATGTCCTTTTTGTCGCGGATGCCCAGGTGTAAGCCACTCTTGATCAATTCCTTCTTTCGTGTTTCTCCCAGTCCATCGGCATCACCTGTAGTACGGAGCTCACGTTAGTTGCTGTACATTGAAGCTGGCTACACGGTGCATACCACTACTCAGGCACAAGATTTTGATGTGGTTGGCGTTCTCGGGACGCGCCAAAGCCAGCAACGTAGGCGCAAAGAACATAGCCTCATCGTCTGGATGGGCTATGAGCAGGAGAATGCGTTTGTTCTGCAGCGTGGGAAAGGACGCGCTGAGTGTACTAGTGTACATCCAGAAGCCGAGGAAGACCAGCGGCACGAGACCCCACGTGAGCCAATTCATCGTTAACACCACGTCAATCTCGTGACTCGATGTAGGGAAGTCGTATGCAATGTGTTGATGCTTGGTGTAGAAGGAGAAGCTTTGGCTATGGTGTTGGCCTACCGGTAACGCGTCATCAAATCAGGGTCCGCAGAGCCGCATCAATATTTCGTCTGCGCAGACACGTCTCACCACACGCGGCACATTCCAACACACCATGGCCACGGGCAACCGCAAAGAACGACGCGCGAAGGAGTCCAAGATGAATGCAAAAGGCAGCGGCAACTCCTTCCAGGCCAGCAACGAACTCGACGACGATTCTGTCAACTACCTCCTCAAACACCCAGACCGCTCTGGACCTAAGGGCAAGACGCTCTTCGAGCTCGCCGAAGACAGGCAGAAAGAGCTTGACAAGCTGAAGCCTGGAGGATGGAATGCCAACAAGACCAGTCCATCTGCCAGCACACCAGACGCTGACGAGGACGCCGGAATCGGCCCCTTGGGCGACGCCATCCTATACTCAAGCTCCATGGCCGCCCTACACACCACGCTCGATGTCATCGTATACAGCCAATACCGCGAAGACGTTATATGGGGAGAGATATTCTGGCGAGCGACGACCGCACTGCCAGTCTTCATGCTGCTAGTATACCTCACACACGTAGACTTCGCGTACCGCTTTCCCATCCTTCGGGATGCCAGCTTCTTCGTTGGCTCGATCATCGCTGGCTGCTACCTGATATACTCCGGCAACAAACACGGCTACTTCAACGTCATGAAGGCTGCACCTCCAGTAGGCACGCTGTGGATATGGAGCGTCGTGGAAATGAGTCTGCCGTACGCGGCATTGAGCGCGGGTACTGTGCTGGGATACGTCTACTACAACGGCTTCGACTACTTCTAGGAAATCAAATGAGATACACAAAACATCTCTGCGAAATATTCCGGGAGACTGGACATCCTTTGGAAGTGGGCATCCACGTTACTCGGATCTGGCTGAAAGGTTTTGTGCGCAGAATGCCAACCAAACTTGCTTGGCTCCTCTTCGAGCACTTGCCTGATGGTGTATCCGATCCTTCCGTAGGCTAGTCGAATTTGCTCGTCTGCGAATGCACTTCTCTGTCGCCCGTCGCACAGTCGACCCGACCACTTCCTCCAACCCTAATCATCCTGAGGTTATGCCATACATATAGCCTCGTTTTTTCAATATGTGGTTCCTCGGTCTCTGCATCTCTAACCGAAACGTCCATCCAACATTCGGTGCGTGTCGCAATCGTCTTTCCTATTTCCAGTCATTTCCACCTTCACGAGGAAGTGAAAAGACATCCGACAATCAGGCCCAAACAACCAATACGTAGCAGGCTGCTGCTTGGTATCTCGAATGTATACTCGTGCTGGAAGATGCTATCATCCGACGAAGCTCTGCATCGAAAGGAGGTTCACCTGCAGGGCGCTTTGCTGAGCAAACATGTCCCGCAGGTCAAAACACACGAGAGCAATACTACTCCGAGGAGTCGGTCGCGTCTGCTCCTGTCTCGACACGACATTCCAGGCATGCACTCAAGCTTCCACAGGCTGGCCCGCAGCAAGCAAAGCTGAACCCATCTCAATTGAGCCCAGACGCCTAGCTTTTCCCCCACAAGCGAGTAGATTAAGCATCTACACGTACACTTACATGTCACAGATTTCGACAAGTAGTCAAGTCGAGCTGATCTGGGTGGCTTGGGCCTCGTGTGCTCTAAGAAGCAGCAGAGCCTCAATGGGCCGATCCGGAACACAGCCTACTGTGTGCGCACTTGTAACTCAACACGAGCCTTTCCGTCTTCCGCTTTCAGAAGCGAGTGAATGCAGACTGTATACGTAGGTGTCGCAGTAGGCAAACGCCTCTTCGCCACTATCAAACCAGTACTCGCGTAGCGAGCTGAATGCGACTAGACGACGCGGCCCGCGGCCCGCGTAAGTGCGTCGCTGCATGCTTGTCGGTTCAGTCATATGAGGAGTCGGGAGCTAAAAAAGGGTGAGGAGGCAGGCCTTGAGAAGGGCAAAGAGTGAAGGAGACGAATTGATGAACGTCATACATACGCCGGGATAGTGGATGTCTATAATTTGATGACTGTTGTAGCAACTATTGTCTCAAGTTTTCTCAAGCTTGCTTGTAGGCAGGTTGCGTTCGCGTCAATACACCCAGTCCTGACTAATAACTGACACCCTCATGTCCGCTTCATGGGCATTCTAGTATCTCCCTCAAAGACAGGAATTGTACGAAGAGGCGCGAGGGACCGAGGAAATCCTCGACAAGAGCGCCACATGGAGCGAACACCCCCGGCCCTGTTTTTAGCCTTATTCCCGCAAAGTTGTGGCTCCGCCAGAAATGCCTCGGTAGTATGTAGCGATTAATGGTAGTTGCCGGATAGCGAAATGCTCTAATGCCACATTGATTCGAAAGAAACCTAACCCGTTATATGCAAATCTACAAGAACTCTCCAGGACCATCTCTTACCTTTTCTCTCCAACAATCAGGCACCATGCAGACCACCACACTGCCCTCAACACTCGCTGCCTATCACCTCCGTCCTCACCACCTCAACCCTCCAGCCTTCGCGTACATCAACTAAATGCGTCTAAACAACGCGGCCCGCAGCGGACGCGACCCTCCGCGGGCACAAATGAGTCGCGCTACGGGTCGAATCGAGCCGTGGCGCCCGGGATGTGGCGTTTGATACTTCAGCTGAAAGTCGTCCCGCGGTTTGGTAGCGAAAAGCTTGCCTGGACTACACGGTTCTTCGACATCAAAGTTGACGGTTTAAGGGGGGTTGGAATGCAGGGAAAAGAGGGGTAGGTTGTAGGACCTAGGTGAGGCTGGTTTAGAGTTTGGTGATAGCTTTGGCGGGAGGAGTGGGGTCGCTAGATATCAAGAATTAGTGTTGCGACGTGGGGAAAGAGTGGGTATGGATGGGTGACATAGATCGGAGAAAGCTCGACGAGCAGAAAGTAATAGTGGCTTGCTTTGTACGCTGATCGATTTGTCTCCCAGACTATGCGCCGCCACGGAAGCACCACTAAGATGGGCTGAATCTAGTCGCTTTCAGTGTATCTGCGCAATGTGATGCCGATGCACGTAGTCACCAAAGTAGAAGCACACGTAGTCAATGGAGGAGGTTTTTTCCTTGAGGCAATCCCTTCGATGCATGATCTCATTAATTCCAGCGCATTACGCATACATCAAGCACTACAGCCATTCATTTTCCCATTAACCATCATACAAATTCCGAGATCGATTTTCGCAGGTAAATCAAGAAACTACAGCAAGCCTATGCCAAGACCAGCCGCACCGACTAGCCATCCGACAAGGTTGCCAGTCGGTAGCGCAGCGGCACCGGTGAACTGTGGGGGACTCGAGCTCGGCTGCGGTGCTGAGAATGTTCCGTTCCTCGACGTGGTGGTACCTCTCGATGTGATTGGTGATGGTGGCGGAGGTGGGGAGGGAGAGGGAGAAGGCGGAGGCGGTGAGGAAGAAGGCGGAGGCGGTGAGGAAGAAGGCGGGGGCGGAGGTGCTACTGAAGAAGCGGAGTCAGCACGACTGCTTTGAGGAGGCGCACTACTGGCAGATGAAGATGGAGATGGAGGTGGAGGTGGAGCACTGGACGCCACAGGAGCTGAGCTGCTGGGCTCAGGTTCCGCACTGGGAGTAGGAACGGGAATATTACTGGATGAAGCGGGCGGCGTTGGCGATGGCGGAGGCGCAGGCGGCGAAGGTGAGGACGAGGGAGAATCTGGCTGAGGCGCTTGCGAGGGCTGAACAACAGCTTGTGCTATGGTGTTGGTTTTCGTCCCGACAGACGCCACTGACGACACTGTGACCACAGGACCTAGTGACTTCGTGCTCGTCGGAGGAGGGGTGGACAAGAGTGGATCACAAGCTCCTGGGCCAATGGGACCACCGAGCTGGGCTATCACCGTGGGTTGCGTGTTGAGATAATCCACGACCTGAGTAGCCACGATGTTTGGATCCGGGATGAGAGAAGTCGGGATGATGAGCGGCGAAAAGTTGGTTGGGGAGGACAATGTCAGTGAGAGTGTCGAGGTCGCACACGCAGCGCCGATAGGAGTTACCGAAACGTGACTGAACGTGACGTAGGCGGCATAGACGGTGGGCCATGTCAGAGGGACGTTCGAAAACTGCCACGTGATCGCTGACGTCGTCGTTGGAATAGGAACGGTGTACAAGTTGGTACTGGCGGTGCGCCCGGCGCTATCCACGTATATATCCAGCGTTACAGTAGGTACCGTTACCGTTTGTACAATCACGTCGCCGGGGTACTCTAGACGGCTCGCGGTGAAGTCGACCTGACATTTGCTCGCGCAGGACGCCGATGGCCGAGGGGAGGGTGCAGGAGTCGATACGAGGGTTTGGACCAAGGTCGAAGGAACGACTTGCGTGACAGTCAAAATCTGCGTGACCAAGATCGTAGATACAAAGGTTGATGCTGGAATCTGAGTGGTGAAAGTAATTGGGCTTCCGCTTAGTGTCGTGGTCACGACTGAGGCCGACAAAGTGATAGTGCTGACGATCAGGCTTGTCACGGTGCTTGCCGGCAGAACGGAGGTCAAGGTCGATGTGACACCAGGAAGAGTGATGGAGCTGATCACGGTGGACACCGGTAATTGAGATGTGACGGTTGAAGTGATCGGAGGCAATGTCAACGTAGAAAGAATAGTGGACGCTGGCAACTGCGTAGTGATTGTTGAAGTGACGGCCGGAAGCGTGATAGTCGAAAGTATGGTGCTGGCAGGTAGCTGGTTTGTCTAGAATATGTTAGCTTACCCATTTCAGACATGGTTCGTATTGAACATACCACTGTAATGGTGGACACGAAAGTGACTGGCGGTAACACGCTTGTGGTAGTGGTAGTGACTTGAGGAAGCGTAGACGTCACAGTAATTGTGGAGGCCGGCTGGATACTAATTGTTGTGATAGTGACCGGTGGTAATGTTTGAGTGCTGATAATCGTGCTTGGAGGTTGAACGACAGTAGTTGTAGTGGTCTCACGAGGCAGCGTCGAGGTGGATGTGATTGTCTGCGTTATGGTCTGCGCAGGCAATACTGACGTGACGACTTGTGTGGGTCCAGGGGCCGTGGTGGTGGTGACGATGGTGGAAGCCTGACATGTATCAGCGTGATGAGCATGCAGAAGGATATGTGCATCAAAAGATTTCCAACGACCCCGCGCATCTTCTGCTCTTGAAACAAGTGGAACGGGCCAATAATGCCGACACAGCACTGAAGACTAAGCCGTGCGATGGAAGTGCTGAATTTTAGCATCCCCGACGTTCCACGGCACTCGAAGGCGATATTTTATTAAGGATGTTCGAAAATCACTTGAAAAATTGTAAGAAAAAAAAATACTTACCGGTAGCGTGATAGTAGAGAGTTGCGTGCTGGTAAATATGGAGACTACTGTACGGGTTATATCTCTCGTGAGCGTGCGATCCACCGTTCTTTCCAGGGTAGATATCTTCTGCAAAGTTGCCGTTCGCTCAAGAGTGGTCGTGGGACCTGGTAGAGTCTCGCGAAGAGTCGAAGTTGGGCCAGGGAGTGTTTCTCGTATGGTTTCTCGCAAGGTCTCGCGTAGTGTGGATGTCGGCCCAGGAATCTGAAGCGTCTGAGTTGGCCCTGCAACGGTCTGTGTGAAGTAGTCCGTCTGCGTCTTGGTGATCAAAATTTCCGTGGTAACATATTTAGTCGAAACAGAGGTTGTGCCAGGCGCTGACCAGCATTAGCATCAGATATCGGAAAGATATGCGCGCCACTCACCAGTGACTGTGATGTAATATGTATCCGTTTTTGTCGAAGTTGATACCGTTGTATATGTCGAAACGCTGATTATCGTTTGCCGTTCTGTGGTCTTGAAAGTTTGAACTTCCGTCGTGCGCACCAGGCTTGGAATATAGCTGTAAGCCGTAGTTGGCTGAAGCTGAATAGCAGTAACAGTGAAGGTGGTCGTTGTGAGTACTGTGGTCTTTGGTCCAGGTACGGATATGTATATCTAAGGGCAAATTGGCGAGGTTAGTGAAGGTCCAGAATTGGCGCATAGAAATTTCTTACATTCGATCCGGATTTTGTAAGTGTCTCGGTACATGTAGTGGTTTGTGTTATCGTGTTGTTTACTGTGGTTTTTGGTCCAGGCACAGTTATGTATATCTAAGGGTGAATTGACCAGGTCAGCGGATCTCGCACACATAAATTTGGCGCATGGAATTCCTCACATTCGAACCGGACTTGGTGAGAGTCTCAGTACATGTGGTGGTTTGCGTTATGGTATTGTTTACTCCAGGAGCAGTCACAGTTATATATTTGCCTGGAGCCGTAACCGTCCGAGTCTATAGAAGTTAGCCTCAGCTTCGACATTCGCGGATCGAGCTCTCGCGCATCTTCTAGCCTATCCCTCCCAAGAAACCAAAGTCTTCGCCAAGGCCCACAAGACAGCCTACCGCATCGACCGCGCCCTTCAAAGGGACACATGAATTTTTTCTCTCAAATTGACAAATTTCGAGTTTAAAGTAAATTACATGCGACACGGGCCCTGGCATTCAAGGAAAAGGAGCCGGCTCACCTCAGTGCATGTTGTCGTATGAGTTTTGTGTTCAGTGACAGTGGTTTTGACGAACTTTATCTCCTTCGTGCAGGTATCGTATGTTCGGCCAACCCCCCGTTGCGCATCTCCGGCATCGAGGTCCGCCGCTGGAGACGGCACAGGAGACGAGCTTCCCTTGGGCTGCAGGCCTTGCGCAGTAAAATCCGTGTCGTTCTTCTGGGCAATGGCAAGATTGAACAGCCCAAGCAAAATCCACAAGCCACGCATCTCGGGAGCGAGCGACAGCTAGGCCGGCCAGAAGGATGGCACGCGGCTCGAAGCTGGACAAGTCAGCATACATGATATGAGAAATCATGTGTCTAGTTGGATACACGTGATGAGATGTCGTGCATCCCACCGTACAAGACGTGCGGACGCGTAACTTAGCAAGCGCCTTAGGAGTACAGAAAGCAGGGCACTAGATCACACGACAGGAATACAACGAGAATATAGGAGCGAGTTGCTCATAGCCACGCGTGGACGGACCATGCTGCGGATCAATGCAGTGTTCAAATACAGAGATACGTACCTAGAGGAAAACGATGGAATGTAGGCCGAAGCGTATCAAGAAGCTGACAGGGCAGGCAGCGCGCGAGACTATAAAGATGTGGCCATGCTAACGAGCCACCGCATATGACGGTAGCATCAATTGAGCAGGCTGGGCTGGGCTATCTCCAAGCTTTCCAGGGATCTGTTCACCAAGGATTGTAAACATGATGGCCCGAGTGGAGAATACGCAAGCGGAAGGCAGACAGTGATTTGGCCACCTGCCGTTCGACAGTCTGTTCAATGGACTAGGCGAAGCTCCAGATACTTCAGCCTTACTAGGCCAGAACAGTCAAGCATAATAGCCGGCAGAGGGAAAAGCTGAGAGCGAGCCAAGCTGGCTGGGAGCCAGGACCAGGCGGCGCATCAGGCGTGGAGGAAGGCAATCAACAGCTCGGTATAGGTGCGAGATACGGTGTCACATCCGGCCGCTGGACAGGCACGGTCGGCCGGGCGTAAGAGCGTGTCGATTTTCAGCGCAAAGGACCACCCGAAAATCTCATCCATGGCGATTGCTGACATGGAAAACGCACAGTCCGCGTTGGGCTAGCAAGTTGCTTCATCTGATAAACATAGCTGCAGCCCATGCTCCCATTTCATGCACGTTAACGCCTGGCTTGACCTATGACCAGGGTCGGCAGCAGTGCATAGTGTGTTGGGGGCCGAAAGAAAGACAGACAATGGGTAAGATTTTCGATCGGCGTGGCGTGCGAGCTTAGCGGATGTTGTAAAAGACTTTCCTCAGGCAGTATTCATAAGCACATGAAAGAAAAACAAAATAATCCGGCAAGCTGGTGGAGCGGGAAGCTATCTCACAAGCCTTCGCAATTGGCGTACGCGTGGTTTAAGCGATTCTGAGCATCCAGGGAGTGGACGCCAGACTGATGACGGCTTTCTTGTCCTGCAGATGAGATCTATTGCCCGCGGAGGTGGTCGTGGTTGAGTGTGGTTGCACAGAGGCATGATGAGGTCGGCGCCGGATACACCACCAAGACGGCAAAAGTAATCTGTAAAGACCCACCACGTGCACGTGAGAACCACTGACCGTGCGCAAGGCGGGGCACGAGATGGCGCTATTGGCCGTCGCTCGTTCTCGCTGTCGGATCAACAACTCGACACCAACAACGCGATTCGGATACTCCGCCGGACCTACACAAACTTTCGCTTTGTCTTTCTACCCTTCTTGCTGGAGTTTGGAGGCTCGCAAAACTCAGTCCGTTTCGAGCCGTTCTAGAGCAGGGCTCGACTAGCAACAAAGTTCGCAAACACATGATTGACCCGTTGACATGGGCTGAGTAAGATCGTGTAGCGGATGCGCGCCTCAATACAGCGTAGTATGGATGCCGTACATAGCCATGGCCGTGAATCAACGAATCCCATCCTTCTCCGAGACAGCCACATCACTGTACTGCAGCCTGTCTGCAACCCTCCTCAACAGGATATGCAATGCGCCTAGGACCTTTCCGAGTGAACTTCCTCCAATGGGCAACCCGGTAGCTTACCGACCGCAGAACGTAGCCTTTCACCGGTCAACGTTGCCCACCATGGTGGCGTTGCTGCAGGTAAAACACAAGGGTGCTTGCTGTCCTCGATACCCCGCCTGCGGCACGGCCTGCTCAAAGGATAATGCAGCGAGGCTGAACTTTTTCTAGGACCAAAGCTGGCAGCGAGCTTGACCTGATGGACGTCGGACAGGCTTGTATGAAATGTCAATCAATTCAAAGTCAAGCTTGTGGACTTTACCCTGCGAAAGTCGCGGCGCGTCCCGTCAACTTGACCCCTTCAGACGAGGCTGTAGCATGCAGCACTCGAGGCGGGCCAGTAGTCCAGATCGTCTTACAAATTGCGCCAGTGTCGGTCCTTAACATCCATGCTGTCGCTCGTTCGTTTTGTGAGCCCGTCTCGGATCAGCGTCCCCACTTTGTTCGTCTTCAACAAAGCCTCCCAGAACATGGTATTTCTCGACACAACTGAGTAGCAGCACTTCACCTTCTGGTCTTGGCGTCGTGGTACTTCCTACATTCCCAGTGGATCGAACAAGGCAGTGACCGGCCCAATATTGACGTGTCGATACTTGCCGTAAGGCGAAAGACGCGCCCTCAACTGCCTGTATACAAAATGTTCCTTGATAAAAGAGCTGATGCAGTTTCTCTTCCACCGCTACCGCAGGTCTTGACACCCAGCGAATCTTTCGACGGAGACGACGGGAAATGGTCCACATTCATAATCAACATCGCTGGAGATGGCGACGGCAAGGGTCAAAACTTCAAGGTCCTCATATCGACATCCTCGCCAATGGCACTTGTGCCAGCACAGAGTGGTTGGTGCAATGACGAATGCGCCAAAAATCGTGGTATCATGGACACTGTCAATGGACAACAAGCGCGTGGCTTCGACTATCTAACAGCTGCATGGAAACAAGAGGGCCTATTTAGCTTGCCGCTGGAAAAGTCTTACTGGTTCTCCGATAATTTCCTGATTCTGGATAAGAACATCAGTTCTTTGAACAGCGAATGGGGAACAACGACGGTTGGCCTTGGACGAGCATCGAAACAAAGCAACACCATCAGCGAGCAGTACGTTGCATTGCAAGGCTCAAGAGACCTCTTCCTGGGGTCCCTCGGTTTATCTGTAGGACAGTATGGCTTCGGTACCGCGCTAAAACCTACCTTCCTTGAAGGCCTCTTGGGGGTAAAGCTCATTCCAAGTCGTTCGTACGGCTTCACTGCAGGAGCTTCATATCGTAAGTTGTTCTCGCTTTCGGCGTCTGTGTGCTTTTCAAACGCGAGTCATTCGCGTGCATATCTGACGCTCGACAGGCAACGGCGGTAAAGGTGTGCGAGGGAACATGGTGTTTGGAGGATATGACAAAGCGCGTCTCGTCGCAACACAACCGAATGCCACCATCTCCATGCCTAATGCGTCAAACACCTCGCTCGTTGTTGGGGTGCAGTCTATCACTTACAAGCCGAAACAAGACGTCCAATCGGGGGCTGATTCGTTGACGAGGCCGAACAGCGGCGGTTTCAATGCGATCATTGACTCTACCTTTCCCTACCTGGTGCTCCCGGACTACATCTGCGATCAGTTTGTTACGAAATTCAACCTCGTCTTCGACCGCACTACGAGCCTTTACACAATAAATGAGACCGCTCACGGACTGAACCTACAACAAAATGCAACCGTCCAAATCAAGATTGGCACGGGAATTCAAGACAGCCCATCGTCTACTACGATTGTTTTACCCTATGATGCATTCTACTTGCAGGCGAGCTATCCAATAGCCCCAGCAGGAAACACGACGGCCTTCTTCCCAATCAAAAAATCAACGAATGGTGTTTACGTCCTCGGACGTACATTCTTGCAGGAGGCTTACATCGTCGTCGACTATGAACGGACAACATTCACAGTGGCGCCAGCTTACTTCTCGGATCCCATGCCAACCAAGGAGGAACTCGTGCCTATCTTCAGTACGGACTACAAGCCACCCGAGGATGCTGGCGGCAAGGATAGTGACACACTCTCCGCAGGTGCCATCGCTGGCATCGTCATTGGTATCGTGGCTGTCTTCTTACTGCTTGGTGGAATTGGCTTCTGGTACTTCAAGAAACGGCGTGCTACTAAGGCGATGGAGATGACAAAAGAAGAAAAGCCCAGGGGGGTGGACATGATGCCTGCAAGTGGTGAAGTCAAGGATCGTCGCGCATCTGAGCTCACTGGCTCAGAACCATACTCGCCACAAGCGAAGCCAGTGGGATACTACGGTGGTGACCACAAATCCATACCTGAGCTGTCACCGGATACTACGCCTGCTGAGCTTTGGAGCCCTCCCGATGATGGCTCTGGAATCGACTACTTTGCTGCTGGATCCAAACCTCGAAGACGTGGTGCAACGCGCGACTCGTCGGGCCAGATTACACCTGGGACACCCGTTGCGGAGCTTGCCGGAGATGAGAGTAGATTCCCCGTACCGGGCCCTGAACGTCCTAAGCACACTCGAGGTCCTAGTGACACATCACTTTCGACCAACATCGACGAGGTGCTCGCAGCACCTGGCAAGGATGGATCGCAGGTAGAGCGAAAGCACTCAAGCAGATTCGTTGAGCATACAGGGGAAGACGCCATGCCAACCAGGGCTGAGATGGTGGTGAGCCCACTCGAGAACACGCGACCCGATGAGCGTGAGCCGTTAGCAAACCCCACTTCCGAAAGGCGTCCATCGCATGGAAGAGGTCTGAGCGACACCACAGTTGCCAGTGACACAACAGCCGTGTCTCAGTTTACACCGGAGGAGATTCAGCAGTGGACTCAGAGCACTGCTCATGGTGCGTCAAATCAGCCGCACGCCCGCTGAAGAGAAGGAAGGCGAACGATATTGACCAGTTTCTTGCTTCGGCGCAAATTGCCTACATTCGAGTACATGCTTTTTCGGGTAATACCAAATCCTTGGGTATATTCTGGTTTGGACGTTCGTTCCCATTTCTCGGCTTTTGGACTTTGCGAGACACATTCTACACAGTCCTGTGACTCTCGATACCCACACTCGCTACCAATGTATATTACAAGACATCGCAGCGCTGAGGAGTCCTCTGAAATTCTGATCAGCTTTACTCGTGCGCAGTGTGTATCATGTAACACCATAACTGCGTGCGATAGTATACATGATGCTCTGTTACCTCGTGGCCTCCGATGACTGCTCCCCAGAAGTCTCGACACACATTAATTGATTGTGCTCTCAGTAAAGTGGTTCGAAATAAAGTACGACATATGCAGCCACAACAAAGCTTCTGCACTCCTCAGGTCACCTATGTATGTCCCGGATGTGACAACATTCAAGTGGTCTGTCTCTCCGAATAACACGCCATTGTGAGCAACGCTTTGCGCACTGATCAAACAGCCACGTCCGACTCTCGCTTAACACTCATGCGGCAGCTCCGAAATTTAGCGAATCGCGAGACACGCGAATCCAAATACCTTCTTTGCTCTCGCTCCGCGTGGCCGAGCATCCGCGACCAACCTTGGCGTTGGCGTTGACTTTTGCGATCTATACGAATGCCTCGTATCAGTATAGCACATGAGGTCAGCGGCTGGAAACAGCAATTGCACCATGATGGCGTGTTTTTTTTTGCCGAAGTAGGCAGGGTGCCCTGTAAGAAAGGCGTAAGGCTGGCCACCCAGCCACAGTGAATGTCTCATCGCATTCTGGCCTTATCGGTCAAAAGGTCTCTCTTGCCACTAGAGCTCGATCTCTGGAGCTGACGATGCGCAATTGTTGACGTACCCTGCATGTTCTGCGTTGTCGCGATTCTGCAGTGTGGGAACGCAGATTATGCATGGGGCTACACATGTTGTGAGCACAACGGATGCGGGCACTGTCGAGGCTGGTAGCAATGCTATGCGTGGACTGTGTTCGAGTGCTTCCGAGGACGCGTGTAGACGCGCGCATGGGTCGTACCTTAATATACCGGGTAATAAGGAGGTCTGGAACCGAGTGCCCACGTGTCTATCATTCTATAGTGAGCAGATATTACACGCACCTGAAGAACAGTGATGTTCCGGTCAGGGAAGGTAACAATCACTGGCTAAGCAGCAGTGCGGCGCGACGGCGACGATCTTGAGCAAGCAATATGTATTGGTTTTGCTGCGTTCGGAATGATTGATTGCTGACCACGGGTATCTCAACTGCTCCGTCACTTACTATGGATAGGCCTTCTCATGTTGTGACTGCGAATAGCTGGACGCTTCAACATGCCGTGGGTCAGTCACTGGAGACCTGCATACCGGCCCGCATCCGCATGCACACCATCCGACTATGTTATCTCGAGATAATGTAAACCCTAGCTTCCTGCGTCTAGAATACGGCTACCTGCATCTTACTCCCGGACTCCCGGCGTCATACACTGCTACTTCATCAGTCCAATTCACTGCCTTTACAAAGAACATGCCATTGCACGAAATTCTCGTAGGCAAGCTAGAAAACGGAGTGACATCTCCATGTCTGATTTAGCGAAGCCTGATGACTTTTACGGACCGCACTCGAAGAGCTCAGAGGTATTCCATTTGCTGCAAGCACAACGAGCTCACGAAGCAGCGATGCGTTCCCATCCGAGCACCTTGATCTTTTACGCAGCCTTCCTGCGGATTTGGCAGTATGTACTGAAGGCTGGTACATACGAGTGAAAATTCCGGGGTATTAGTCCAATAAAAGTAGCCAATGATGGCTACAATTGTATTTCGTTACGCAAATTCAATGCGTTATGACTCGTCAGCGCACTCCTTGGACATGGTTCGATTTTCGCTCGTACGTGATGCTATAGAGTACGTACTCTACGACTCCTGAAATATCACTACTACTGCTACTATAGCTACGTCTGGCTTGCAAAAGTCGTAAGTAGTAGTTGACCATACCAGTAACCCAGCGACAGCCTGTCGCCATCCCCTTGACGTCCCCGCTGCTAATTCTCACTTTGAACACATGGCGCTCGTCAAGAAGCCTCGAGAGCAGAGTAGTCCTTCAATTTCGGGCGCGGAATTGTGAGTGACCGAGACTTGTCGTGCAAGTTTGGGCCGGCAACACCTTTACCTGCGAAGATTCTGGCCTCAAGGTGAGTTTAGAACGACTTCGCCTCCGATTTCTCTCCTCAATGCCCCATATAAAGGCAGCCCTCTCGACCCTCTCCTCCTCCATCCTCCTTCTTCTCCTACATCCTCCCTCTTCTCCCTCCATCCTTTCTCTCCACTTTGTACTCTCCTCTCTCATCATCTGACATACAATCACTACCGTCATCTGCAATGGACGAGCGCATCATCTTCCCAGCACTGATGCTGCCCAGGCCCCCACGCACCAGTCTCTGAGGATCGCGACATCCAAAACATGATCTCATTGAACTGTTCTCGGATCGTTCAACATTGTCGCCCAGCTTGCCTTCGACTACGCTCTCGTGCGCCTGGTCGGCCCCCGCGCCCTGGCCTACCTCATCCTGAGCAGCTTCCTCGCCCCGGATGCCCACGTCCAACATCTTTCTGACTTCCCGGCTCTGTTCAAAGATCCAGCCGGAGGCCGAGCAAGGACGCGCCTCGCGGTAGGCGCCCCTTGTACAACCTGTATATGAGATAACCACTAACTCCATGCAACTCTCCAGGGCCTCGACCTGGGCAGGATCATTGCAGTGAGGCACGGCTTCCTCCCACCTTGGTCGAAGCGCATCATCCCCGGCCCTGTCACGACCGACCAAGAAATCGCCAACTGGGATCAACGTGGCGGCAATTGGTTCATAAGCATCTGCAAGTCGGTAAGTTCAGCGAGCACGGCAGTGAGCACCACACCCAGCTAATCCCTGCAGGTTCGCCACGAGCTTTACTCTTCAGAGTCCTTCTGGTCGGAGTACCTCGATAACGAGATCTCCCACGAGAACTGCCTAATCAAGATCAGCAACTGGGACCTCTCCCGAAAGGAACTCACCTTCGTCCCGCACGGCGAGACTGCACCAGCCCGCACCCTCCGACAGAGCCGCATCGCCGCTCTGACCGCCGCGATTGCCATCCTCCAGAAACAAGTACGCGACATGTACACCAAGGCAGAGGCGCAAGCCGACCTCCTCTCGGAGCTGCCCAAACGCACTGCAGGCGACAAGGCCCGCAACGTCCAGAAAGCCCGCTTCTACGGCAAGATGACCAGCGTTGACCTAGCGCCAATGTTCCTCAACGTAGACTTCGCGAGCGCAGACGAGGTAAAACAAGCTCGGCTTGTTCCCCTCCACCAGCGAGATTCGGACGTCTTGAAGATCTTCTAGAAGAACAAATTCGCAAATGTGGTGATCTCCACATCGTTCTTTGGGTATGCGACAGCTGTCGCGGATGTCCGGTATGTTGTCCAGCACCCCGTACCTCTGAAGTGTGCCTGACTGACATGTGTCTAGGGCTTTCACTCAAGAACCCCGCCTGAACAAGCTGCTCAAGTTCCGCATCCTCAAGATGTGCAAGCTCTACCACTTCAACGACTACATCACTCGTACCATCAACGCACGTCTCAAGATGAGGATGAATGCCGTGGTCCCCCGCGAGCATGTATCCATCGATGTATATACTGACTCTGTCATTTCCGCCATCGAAGACGTTTGTCGCGCCTGTACTGACGCCAAGCACGGAACTCACATGGACGTCCCGACGCTTGCGAAGCGTGGCCATACCAAGCGCAAGGGTCGCTCGTCGTTCAACGAGCCTGGCAGCGACAAGGAGGATGAAGTCAATACATTGCTATGGTAGGGTACTGCGCGGCGATGAAGGATAGCCTGTGTGCCGGCCTGATTTGTCGAATCGCAACAATCATACACTAGAATTTGCGCCTGGTAAGGCCATCAAAATCTGCGACCTCAACCAGTAGCCCGTCTATCTTCAATAGTAATTTAGTAGAGTCAGAAAGCTATATATAACATATCGAGGATATCCAGACCTTACTTTGGAGCGACTCTTAGTGTGGGTGGTAGAGCTTCACTGAGGTATCATAATCGATCACGAAATCTCGCGGAACCTGACGCTGGGGAGCTAAGTGAATCTAAATGAGAGAAGAGGTTGATTACATATACAGTGGAAGGATCGAACGATCAAGGGCTAGCCTCCAAACGTCAACCATGTGATTGATCACAAGATCCATTCTTCTGCATGCCCATGAGGGCTCTCTCCTTCGACAGCATGCTTTATCGTTTCTCCTTTCCTTTCCTTTCTTATCATTTTATTATATCAACACGAGTATGGAGTCTGGGAGGTTAGCAAAAGCCATAGATCGCGACGCCGATCTAGTCTTGCTTGCACTCACAGTGAGCTTGCCCCATTGGCATGCGAATAGGCCCTTGAACAGGCCCTTAGTCTAAACATCCGCATTTGGTAGGCTTGGAGGCCTGGTCTCATCCCCGCCGCGAGTCTTGTCATCTGCCATGCGTCGCATCTTCGCGGGCTCGTGCTCTTGCGGTAAGGTGGCTGATCGCTTCAAAGAGGTTGAGATTGAATTATGAAGCGAGACGCGCGAGATGATATTATGGATTGAGTTCATCTTGTGACCTTTGTGATCCGTCATCCTATTCAACGTCAGTAATTTCACAAAGATTTGGTGCAATAAAGACGCACAGATTTGAGCAAGAACTCAGACTTGAATATGCGTCGTATGGTGTTCGTCTTGAGGTTGTAAACCAGTCTCCTGAGTCCGCGTCAGACATGGAAGTGTGTGGGGGGTTCAAGATGTTTGCTCGAATTGACGGCTCGGTGATGCCCATGTCCCGCAGGAACAGCAGCAATAGCTTCGGTCTCAGCTGCTCCTTGAAGCTGCATATGTCGCAAGTGGTCGGTAACGCCGCTGGTACCTCAGAATTGTCCTCGGGATTTGAGTATTCCAGCGTAGGTTTTGCTTCGACGTCTTCATTCTCGATCTTGACGTATGAGTGTTGGGTGGTCATCCGTGACTGTCGGCTCGATTGAGCAATCATCTGGCTTCGTGTTGAGGATGGGTCGGGATAAAGATAATGGTGTCATGATTTGATGGTTTGTTTGAAGAGAAGGTTGGAGATCATGGTAAGTATACAGCTACTGGCGACTCCATGTCTGCCGCCATGGCGAGCTGCCTTTACTTGACCTCTGCCGTCTTACTTGGCCAGTCCGCAAACTTACCCACATCGAAAGTGAGAGAAAGTCTCATCGTACAGCCAGTGACATTGCAAATCCATAGACTGGTGGTAGTAGAAGTATAGAACTAATTGTGTATACTGAGAGTATGATGCGGATGTCTATTGCAGAGAGGATTATAGAGGTGGCAGATGAATAGATGACCAAGAGGGTCGCCTGCATATGAGACGCGGAGTCGAGAAACGACATTTAACCAGATTAATGAGAGAACATTGCTTTGGATGAAGAAGGACTATGATGAGAGAGATTAGAACGTCGACCCGCGCATGTGCGAGTAGACATCGAAACAGCTAATCTGCTCATGTAAGACGATTCAATCATACATCCGGAGCCAGATTCCAGTCTGGCCTTCCATGCTTCCACTCGTCGAATTCCTTCGTGCCCGGCATTTCCGTTCCGTCAGCCAATCTCAATCGCGGGAAAGACTGATCCTCGACAGGAAACGCAGTCCCAGAAGTAGTCAGCTCTTCGTTCACTAACATGAGTGCGCCAGAGTGCCAGCCAGCAGCACTGATACGAAGGGCGAAGTAGGCCCCAAGGCCATCTTCGCCATCGTTGCTCTTGTCCCACGCTCGTCCCTCTTGTTCGATCCATTCGCTGACTTCTCCTTGCACATTCCGAGAATCTCGGCTGAGTTGTATACGCTCGCTGGCTTCTTCGGGATCCCTGCCACCTTGCATGATCTGATGGAGCCACTCTTTTCTGGCGTGGTCAAACCAGACCTGCCGTCCTTGAGTATAGGCGTGTGCAACTAAACCGCCATCATGGTTGAACTGTTCGTAGACAACGCCTCGAGCATGGGCCTCGTCACTGCCTCCCAAACCCAAGGCACCGCAAGCTTGGAGCTCCTTGCCATAGGATGTGATCTTGCCACTGGAGTGGAGGGCGAGATAGTGGTAGTCGCCAAAGGCCACGGAGATCACATCGTTGTTTTGCAGCGCTGGTATTCTCTGTAAACCTTCAATGTTGGTCTGTGCAGGATTGTTCCGCTGGTCACTCCAGCATGCTTCTAGGTAGGTTTGGTCGCTTGTGATCACTGCCTTGTCCTGGAACACAGCGAAGCGTCGGAAAGAACCCTGGACATCCAAAGGTTTACCTGGTTCGGTTCGCAGAGCTTGCAGTTCGAGGATGTTGTCGACCCGATTTTTCTCACCAAACCTTCCGCAAAACACCTTGCCAATGTCTGTGACAAACACAACAAAGTGCTCAAGTATGATGTAGTTGAGCACGACTCCAACTTCGTCTCCGAGTGCTTGCTGGTCTTCAGACTCCGTCCGCTTTGCCTGACTTCGCTGATACCCAGTTCCAGGCACTTCTGCGGTCTCCAAAACCAACATTGTATCTGTCTCTTTATCATCGTCGTCACGCTCGACTGGGCTCCATACCACAATGCCTGTACCGTGTATGTATGCCGAACTGAGGCTCCAACCAGCAACCACCTGCTTCACCTTCCCATAGCTGGATGAGATGCCGGCACTGGGTGACAGAGAGAGCTCGTTCATATCCACATTCACAAATTTGATCTGAAGTGCCGCACTCTTGATGTGATACCACGACCATATCCTGCCACTATCGCCCAATGCTAGAATGTGCGCGCGGCCTGCAGAGAACTGGCGAATGGCGATCGTTGGCTCTTCGTACTGAGCTTCGGTGGACGACTTAGGGTAGCCTACGGGAAAGCCCAGAGGCTGTAGTCGGCCAACGGCGGCGAAGACGCGGCCTCCGTCGAGGATGCCCACGGAGTGTAGGGTGCCCTTGGAAGTCAAAAGAGTTGTGGACCATCCTCTGCCTTGGTCAGTCTTGGTCATCTCTCGCAGACTGCCAACATTACCCGCACTGCATGTCGGCGATAACGCCCAGCTCACGCGTGTCCTCCATCTCAGTAGGGAACGAGCAATGTGTGTTCATGTTACGCCACATTGGTCGTCTCATGCGGGGCATCAGAGGAGCTTCGTTGTATGGCTGGTCATAGCTATGGCCTAGACGACTGCGGGTATTATCACCCCATGTGTAGACGTGGCTTTGCGTGAGAAGCCGGCGATACATCTTCTGCCAGCGTAGTCCATCATGTTGGACCACAGGCTGGTTGGGGAGCCTGAACGTACTGCGGGTAGCAAGACTCCAGTATGCAGGGTCTAAAAGACATGTAGATGCATGTAAGCGCACATCTCATTCCTACTCGGGACAGCCCTACTTACCCAGGCGTATGGAGGGTTGCTGGAACGCTTTGCATGTGCTGCATAGCGACAAAAAGCTCTTCGCGTCCAAGAATGGAAATACTGCTTGTCGTTAGGATGAGCCACATAATCACGCTGTTGACGATAGAACGGGTTGATGGTAGTGTTGATGGTGCAGACTGGCTCACATACTGTCCGTCGTTAGTCTGCGGTCAGAGAATCCGGTATCAAAGCTTACCTGAGAACGAGGATGTCGACAGGTAGGTCCGTAATTGATGTTGTATGTTCCGACATATTAGGTGGTCTCTTGTTTGGTGTCCTCGTTGTGAATGGGTATCGTAGGAATGCTACCTTTCCCCATGCTGCATGATGACGTGTAACCTTGGGCGAGGGCAAGTGCGGGACGTGCACGCTAGCGTAGAAGCGGGACAAACGCGTCTGACTCAATGCACCAAACCGTCTATCAAATTTCGAAACCACGGAAAGTGGCCCAGAAAACACCTGGACTGCAAGCGCAAATAACTCTGCCACACCCGCGAGACCCGTAAATTTACCGAATATCCCCAGATCTCAAGCCCTTTCCGAATACGACCTCACCACTACCGCCAGGGCGCGCATTTGACCTAACCCATTACTTGTTCTCACCCTCATCTTACTCAAACTTTCCAAGATGGCCGAACCAACACCCGCAGAGGCAGTGCAGCCACCTGAAACTCCATCTCAATCAGCTCCGGTACAATCAACACCGACTACCAATGGCGAACCATCTAAGGACGACCAAAAACTGTCATTTGCTGAGCAAAAGAAGAGGGCCAAAGCCGAGAAGCAAGCACGGAGAGCACAGGTCGTCAAGGCAACAGAGCCCGCCACAAAACCTCAATCCGGTCCATCCAAAGAGGGACACAAGCAGCAAAGAGATACGAAGCAAGGACCCAGAGATGACAAGTCAAAGCCGCTACCCATTCGGCGGCGGCCGTCCCAGTCGAACGTGCCCGTTGTGAAGGAGCCAGAGAAGAAGGTGAAGAAAGAGCCGAAGCAATCAGGCCTTTTCTTTGGACATCTGTACAGCCAGCCGAAACAGCAGTCCATGATTGGTGCTTCAAAAGATATACATCCGGCGATCCTTGCACTCGGACTTCAGTACAGCAGCTATGCCATCTGCGGTAGTACAGCTCGGATGGTCGCTATGCTTCTGGCTTTCAAAGCTGTCTTCGCAGACTACCAGACACCACCGGGCAACAGTTTAGCGCGACATCTCACGAGCCACCACCTTAGTCCTCAGATTGAGTTTCTCAAAAGTTGCAGACCGCTGAGCGTTAGTATGGGCAATGCAATTCGCTATCTCAAAGAGGGTATGTAGTTTTCTTCCTGATCAAGATTGCATGAATACGCTCTGGATAATTGCCAATCAACCAGGCCAATGCTAACACTACCGCAGTCATCATCAAGATCGACCCATCAACACCTGAGAGCGAGGCTAAGCGTGATCTGCTGGAAGAGATCGACATCTTCATCCGCGAGCGAGTCTCTGCAGCCGACAAGCTCATCCGAGACCTAGCGGCAACCAAGATCGAGCCAGGAGATGTCATCCTCACGTACGCAGCTTCGTCGATCGTGGAGCAAACTCTCATTCAAGCCCACAAAGCCGGCACGCCATTCTCAGTCATCGTTGTCGATTCAAAGCCACTCTTCGAGGGCAAGCAGCTGGCGCGCAAGCTTGCAAATGCGGGCATCAGCGTAACGTACTACCTTATCACCGGCGCTTCTCACGCTGTCAAGGACGCTACCAAGGTCTTCTTTGGAGCGCACGCCATGATGTCGAACGGTCGGCTCTACTCGCGCGTCGGTACCGCGCTAGTGTCGATGCTGGCACACGCGCATTCATTGCCAGTCATTGTGCTCTGCCAGTCCATGAAGTTTACCGAGAAAGTTGCGCTCGACTCCATCGTGGGCAACGAAGTTGCCCCAGCGGAGGAGCTGCTCTCCGAGTCCGAGCGGAGAGATCTGCTGCCACTGCTATCGACCCTGTCATCATCAAAGGTCGATGATAAAGCTGGCGCGGAGGAGGCCAAGAAGGACACGACAGATGTGTTGAAGTGGGTTGAGGAATCGAAGAACCTGCATCATCTCCAGGTCCTCTACGACGTCACTCCGGCACACTACATCAACATGGTCATCACCGAGTACGGTAGCTTGCCACCAAGCTCGGTTCCGGTGGTACATCGACTGAGCACAAACATTTGAGATGTTTGAAGAAGAGCTGGTTACGTTTCTATAGCTGTACTGGGAGACAGTTCATGCCCTTCAAGAACCTAATGCAACATCTGCACCTCCGTGCTTCGATAAATCAAGCCAGTATCTGCTAGCACAGGGGAAACAGCATGTCTTCACATAACCGATCATACTCATGCTGTATGTCCACTTCCTCTGGTCAGTCTCGCGTGCCTATGAACCGGCTGCGTGTCCTACACACCTGGCGTCTTCAAAGAGCGGTGACTCAAAATCACTACGACCACGAAGAGGCGCAGCTACCCTAGACGAGTTCGATCAACTTAGCAAGTATTCATGATATGAGTGGCCAACGTGAGTGCGTGAGGCTAGATAATCCCTGCAGCAGGAGGCGCAGCACAACACTGTCTGCCGGATCCTGCCATACGTCTGGAAACGAAATGAACGTGATTATGCCATCTGGTATCCTGACCGGAGTCGAACTCGAAACCGAAAGTGTACTTACTGCATTCAGATCTCTCGGTTCTGGGGTATTTGATCAGCAAAGTGCGAGCATTGATCGAGGGTGAATGTGGCTGTGCATCAAACTTGCTCCAACGTCCTATGCTCAATACACTGATTTGACTTGAGCCTATCGCTACATTGGCATTGCGTAGCTTCAGCTCCATACAGTCTCTCCCTGGGCTCCCTGAAAAGCTCTTACCCACTGCAGCTAAGCCATATGCTCCAGTCACGTGCCCGTGTGGCAAACGGGATCGCCGTAATGAAGTTTGCGAGGCAGCTGTAAGAGGGCGCGAATGATCTGCAGCGTACGTCAAAGGGTAGAGTTGCCTTCACATACTCATGTGCGGAGCGACCCAATCAAGTGGTAATGTGGGTGTTCAGCCTCAGCTTGGAGATCTTAGTGCCGAGGTCTGGACGCCGATCATCAGTCAGCCCTACGAATGACGTGTCCGTACGCATTCTGAAAGACGTACTTTATGGAGTTTCTATGACCCGGTTCCAGGCGTGGAGATTTTGAGACTTGGGAGGTACCGCTGGTTGAGGGTGGAGGACAGTGATAGGTGCCAGTCTCTTAATTTTCTCGGAGAGTCCGCGTGCCAACGTGATCAGGCGAGCAGCAGAATGCATAGCTGTTCTTTAGCGTGGCGATGCTGTCAGTGGAACTTAATCCAACAGCTCATCCTGTCGACCTTCAATACTGCTTGGCAGCGCTGGCTTCTCGGACATCAGCTCGCCGAAGGACAGAACTCACGGTGACTTGGCGTCCTTCTGCGAGCGCGAACAGGATAGTTCCCAGCTCTTACACAGTTCACCTAGACAGCCACCTAGAGAGCACGTGAAGATTAGCTGCAAGGTAAACTGACGTTACGGACAGAACGAGCGAATCAGCGTCCCACCTGTTGGGTGCAGGATCCACGGCCGGTGCGATCGGAGGGGTATTTTGAGACCAAGATCGATATACATAGAAAGTTGACAGTAGTCGACGCCATCTCGCGTATCTGAAGCCTCTGATGAAGGAGGATCCATCTTGCCCATGCAAGACGTAGTAAAACAAGACACCATCCCCGCAAGAAACAACGAAGGGCGGTTCGAGACAGCTTGTAACGTTGCCGCCAGCAGGTTCCTTGTTTGTACAGCCTGACATCGTGCTAAGAACCTGCTCGAATTGCTGAAAATGTCCAGAAGCGTGTGTGTGGAGTCGCTCGAAGCTCGGTTGGCGTTCAATCGGTAGCTGATGCGAGACTGGGATGCTAGCAGTCACGGCAGGATGGTCGCCGTGAAACGCGGCTCCAGGAGCCACGATCGCGCAAGAAGGCCGTGGCGGGCAAAACATCCGATCACAATTTGGTCGTGAGCGTGACCAGGCCGCCGTTGAGTGAGCAGCACAAGGGTCAGATTCGGACCTTGCTTGCCGGGCGCACAGACGCGACGCCACATATCGACGCCATCGCTGCAACCTTCAGCTGAACTCACCCTGCCAAGACGTAAAGACACTCTCTAAGCTGCCGAAACTGCCACCATACCATGCCTACCCTAGCAGCCTCGCACTGTATTGCTTCCACAGGCGCCATTCGTCACAGCTGAGGATTACGAGCTCTTACCCGTTTGTCGATCATGGCGACGGCCACGCTTCACTTTGGCTGTGTCATCAGCACACTGTGCGAGGAAGACCGACACTAGCCAGCTCGTGCAATGTTTCTTGCTTTCTGGCAACCGGATACACTTCGATCGAAGGCGATAATGGCTTGCTGTACGCATACATGCGAAAGATGGCGCTGCTGTTGCGATCAAGGTCTTACGATTCGCTTCCAATTAGTGTGCATTTATATATATATACCCAGGGACTAATCCTATAGGAATGAGTACGCGCTCTAGTATTATTAGCTGACTCTGGCCGGAGGAGATACATCCTAGTGCTTATGCTAACGGTTCTCCCGTCTTGACAAGGTCGGTGCTATGAAAGCTGCCGCGATCCCCCCATACTGACTGGCAATAGTCTACCTGCAGCACATCCCACGCTGTCGCATGCACAGTCCATCAAGCCAGTTTATCCGGATCCTACACTTCTGCGTCACTTTCATGGCACCTCACTCCAGATCAACAACTCTGTCCCAGCGTGAGAGCTGGTGGATACCAAATAGCCCCGGAGACGTTCTCAAGATACTTTTCCTTTTCTCGATCATTGCGATAGCCTTCAAATCATACGTTGCTCTGTCATTACGCAGGAGGAGAAATACAGATCACCGACTTTCAATGGAGCCAGAGAAGCCCCAACACAGCTTGACTCAAGAGAAGGAATTACCAATACGAACCGCTCGAATGGACTCAGTATCGTGCCCGGTAGTCGAGAAAGAAAACACGAAACCCTCTCCACCAAACGAGTCGAATCAGCGCCTACAAGCAATACAACAAGAACTCTCCTCGCGAGCTCTCAAACCCGTATATCCATGGATTGCTCCCCCAACACCATTACCAGGCCCATACGACGCACCATACTACCCACTACCAAGCATAAGAAGACACTCCGACATTCCTTTGTGCGAGCCCCCAGAAACACAACAAACCATCCCTTACACACGAAGAGTCTCAGCAAGCAACATATCAAGCCCCGAGCCCATCCTCCGCGGCACAACCACGGTCTCGAACCATGGCTGGCGTCGAACGCAGTGGACGGTAGCTACCGGATGAATCAGGCGCGCTATCAAACTCAGACTCAACTCCGACAGCCAGCCAGGTCACACCGCATCGCAGTATGCATACATGGGACGGCCGTACGATGTCACGACGTGATTCTAGCCACATGTGGAGCTGTGGTTGAGAAGGTCTCTTGTGGCTTTCGGTTCGCTAGCTGAGATGGTGGAGCGATGTGGGGCTCGGGCGTCGAGCCACGAGGTCTCAAGGTACTTACGGATTATGGAAAGGCGACAGGTGGTGCGAGAATAGTCGGATCCGCCTGGCATGTTTATGTAGCTGAAGGACGATAAAGTAGGACTGGCCGCCTGGTCCGGCGGTGAAAAGAATCGCAGAACAAGTGGTCCCATCATCTTCCTCTCGACAGCGCCCAATTGCTACAAAGCTCCTCACAACATAACATGAGCGTCACATCTATCATATGACAATGAAGCAGCAACTCCGACACCTGGCACCATGCGCCTTTCCACTCACCCTTAGATACATTCTGACAATAAATCGGTCTTCTCTCCCGAACCAACCAACCAAGCAAATAAACTAAATCCTCGACGGACTGCCTACTAACTAGCCCAGCCCACAAAGACAATGCCAACACAAGCGAACGCTATAGTCAGTCAGTCCCCTGCATGTCACTAGTTCCCGTCAAAACGCAAGGCTGGACCAAGGCCTAGACACTCCAAAATACATGCCTGAGGTCCATCCAGTCTCTCGACATTCAAGAATAACAAACAAGCTACCCGTCCACCGACCACTTCGGTCAGCTCGTGGGGCGGGTAAACAATAGAGTGGAGTACCCTAGAATCAATTTCGGACTACTTTCGGCATCGCTGCGCTCCGAGATACTATGTGAACTGTGAGCAAGAAGCAAAGCAAAGTCGCATACGATGCAGCTGTGGTTGTGCACTGTAGTGTAGTTTAAGGATTCACTAGTGCACGCCCAGGATGAAAAAGCTGTATGTCGATCTCTGGAAAGAGGGATTGCGCTGTCGATCGTTCAGGCACGGAGGGCTGAATAGAGATAGTTCCGTGGAGCGAGGCGTGGGTGTGCGCTGAGTGGTTCTTGTTTCGCATGCTTTGATTGCTTGCTGCATGTTGCAGCCATGTTTGTTGGTGTATGTGTGTGTGTGTGTTCATTCTCTCGTCTCGTAGATATCGCAGTACATCATAGCCTATATGTCCCCCCGATCCCAACCAATCCCAACCAATCCCACAACATATACGCCCAACCCAACCCACACCCCAAAACAACCCCTCATCTCCTATCCCCCTCAAACCTCTCCATCTCCGTATAAAACCTAATCAAACTCTGCGCCCCAACATCATCCCCCAGCCTAAACAGCTGCGCAACATCCACATTCAGCGGACTATCCGGCTCCGCACTCGTCAACAGCTGATGTATCGACGTCATCGTCGTTGTGATTGTGTATGCGGGACTCCACGACGTCTTGAGCAGATCGAGGCATATCTCGCCCGTCTTGAAGTCGACGTTGGGGTGGCAGATGGGCGTGACGAAGCGGATTGAGGGAGGCGAGAGGGGGTATGCGGTCGGGATGTGGATGTCGAGGAGCCAGCGGCCGCCTGGGTTTGTGTTAGCATTGGAGTGAAAGGGTGAGGGTGTGGAGGGTGGAATGTACCTTCGTATGCTGTTCCTACTACGCCTTTCATGACGGCTTTCCAGTGCATGACGTCGTCGTCTGCGGGGCCGAGTTCTAGGAGGGCTTCGTTGGGGTCGGTTTGGTATGTTTGGAGTTCGGTCATGAGGCGCTTTATGGGCGATGCGTTGCGGGATGAACTTGCCATGTTGGCGGTCTGAATATGGTGGAGAGATATGCGATATGACTAGAGATCAAAGCTCAATCATGTGAGAGTATGTGTATGTCTATGCAAAGGATGTCTACTTCCTCTGCGGAGGCTGGTAAACAACCCACAAGTCCAGCTCCAGGATGATGCACCTCGGCAGGCGCGCTGCAGCCGCGTCTTGATCGGAGCTCCATCAGCCCCACCGAAACTTTGGAGATCTTCAATTGCGCGAACAACCACAACGCGTCAATTCGACAGCATATACCATAATGGCCGTTCCAGAAGTCACTCTCACACACCTCAACCGCGCCGACGGCTCAGCAACATACACACACAACGGCTACAGCATCATCGGCGCAGTCAACGGCCCGATCGAAGTACCGCGACGTGATGAGCAACCTGAAGAAGCGACCATAGAAGTCAATGTCAGGCCTGCTGTTGGTGTAGGAAGTAAGTCTTTCATATCATTGTCAATGCATGGAGCGATTGAAGAACTAAATCAACAACTAGGTCCCAAAGAGCGCCACCTCGAAACCCTCCTCCACTCGACCCTGCGCAGCATAATCCTCACGCGCATGATCCCCCGCACCCTCGTACAAATCACACTTCAAGTTAGAAGTCTACCCGAAGAAGATTCGAATACAGGCATCAACACTGTATGTCCATACGAACCCTCAACTCCTCCATAGACTTACGCTACGCAGTCCCTAACCATCCTCCCACATCTCCTCCACACCGCCCTCCTATCCCTCCTCTCCGCCTCAATCCCCCTCTCCACAACACTCACATCCGCCCTAATCGCCATGCCCACACGCCCATCTTCATCATCGATACTCATCTCGCCAACCGCAAACGAGCTTCTGCGCGCAAAGCCAATAAAGTCGGTCCACGTGTTCGCATTCGCGGGAGATAGGCGGTTACTGCTGAACGAGAGTGATGGCGCGTTTACATATGAAGAGTGGGAGGAGGCGTGTGAGGCTGCGGAGGAGGTGTGTTGTCGGGAAGAGGAGGAAGGTGGTGTGAGTTTGGGTATGGATGTTGATGGTGGTGCTGGGAGTGTGGATATGAGTGGGAATTTGGAGAAGTGGTTGAGGGAAGTGGTTAGGAGGAAAGTTGAGTGGGAGCAGAGGTGGAAGAAGGGTGCTTGAGATGCCTTGCTGCACAATGGCTGGAATCGGAAGAACTGTTGACCTTCAGCCATGCATCGCGTTGTCCGCAAGCACATCATGAGCGACAACGAACCATGGCTATAAAAGACTATGTGTGCACTAGAAGAGCGTTCTGGCATACCTACAGCCTGCCCCATGACCAAAGTAGCCACTGGCTCTCAGCTCAGATCGAGAAGCTACAGAACGCAGGCTAGTAGTGTTCAAGACCATTATGGTAGTCGGTATGGAAAATATAGAGTGAAAGGAGCATGCTCGCCGAGCATCGAATTATGAGACTATGAAGCTATCTACTGTGTTTTTGCGCGCTCCAAATGCAACCAACGCCTAAGCGCTCAAAGTGCTATGCGATGCTATGTCGTATACAAAGTCGTAATGTCGTCAAATCGTATCATCATATCCCATCCATACCATGCCATGCAATTTTCCCCATAATGCCACAAGCTCTCATCCGCTGTGCTCCTCCGTCAAACCTCCTGTATCTCCATCACCCTCGCCTTATCATCAATCTTCCCCTGCTCATTGAGTATCTCCCTCAACGCAACCTGCGGATCCCACTCCGGCACCTCCCACGTCTTCACGCCCTCTCTCACCGGTTTCTCCGCCTCCCTCACATCCTTACTACACGCGCGCGCCGCATTAAGCCAGTCCCGCCACGCCGGCGTAGACGGACACGCACCACCAACCCAATCCGTAGCCTTCGCAACGACAATAGCCTTCCACAGCGCCTGCGTAAACGTCTCGTTATACGACGGGAAGCCCTTAGCCTCCATATTTGAATCGGAAAGCGCCTCGTTCGTGACTTTGTAGCAGCTCGTGTCCCAGTGCAGTTTGCCGGGCAACGCAGCGACGATCCAGTACGCGGCGCCAAGGAGCATGTATGCCCCTGCCCACGCGATCTGGACTTGGATCTGTGCGTTGGCGAGACATATCACGCCGCCCATGAGCATCATGGTGCCGACTAGGCTCAGGATTCGGTATGCGGGGGCGTGCTTGAGGAGGTATGTGATTTCGGGTGGTGCGAAGTATAATTCGCGGGCTACGTCTTCGTCGCAGCGCACGACGAGGAAACTGCCCTTTGGGTAGCGGATTACGACGTCGCCGCCTGGTACCTGGCCAGTCACTTTGCGGGTGGGCAGTTGTAGGGTCCATTTGTTGCCGTAGCCGATGAGGCTGGATAGTAGCGAGAGGAGGCAGGTCGCGACGATGGACATGCCATCGCGTTGTTGTATCGAGAGGGCGAGGAGGCCGGCTGAGAAACCGAAGCCGAGGAAGAGGACGGCGGTGAGAGGACCGAGGGTCTTTGATTTCATGGGTTGTTCGCCGACACGTTCGATTGAAACGACGCGGACGGAAAAGGGGGCGAGGTTTCCGGCATCACTGGAGTGGTGGTCAGTATGTTGTGGTCTGAGGCTTGTTGGGTGCGGACTCGAGCTGTCTGAAGTTTGGTTCGTGACGTGTGGGGAAGGGTCCAGCTGGAGCTACCCGTCAAAGCAAGGGACGTGAGACTTACCATACTATATTCCCGATGTGATTGATGTTGTCCCTGTAATTCCCTGAGTATATACCCGAGACAAACCCAGGCACAGGCTCAAGCACCAGAGGCCTGGTGGGTCTCATCAGCGCCTGCGGAGCTGGAATCAGCCGCGGGAGAAAGATCCATCTCGAAAGCGTTGAGACTTGAGCGTTGGCGAGTACTGAACCCTCTCCTAGGATGGCGAGGAAACCGACGATGTCGAGCTGGAGGTTGTCCAGCGAAGTAGTACCATCAGGGCTGGGCTCAAGCCAATGCATCTTCTGGAGACTATTTCACTGGGGCGGTGTTCGTATGGGTATCGTTCTTACTTTTGGCGATGCGGAGCGGAAGCATATATCGAATAGCAAAGAAGGAAGCGGTATGAAGCGAGAAACTCAATGGGTATAATACACTCGCCAAGTCGAGGCAATAAAGTTTGGTGACGAAGCATTCGAGCTGTGCAAAAAGGTTGTACGTAGGTGGGCGTTGTCGATGGGGGCCAAAGACGTGCACTGCACGCACCAGACGGTCTTACAGGCGGCACTCCCAAACCGTACCGGTCAGAGGCCCAGCCGCCGAGCTAATCGAGTCGAGAAAAGCAGAAAGCTGTGCTGCCCTCAGCCTCACTGGTATTCGCTGGTGTACTCTCATTGGGGTGTTGCAGATGCCTCAGGCTGAGAAAGTGAGGGGCATGTCGATGGCTGACAGGACGAGCGAGTGGCTAGGCTCCAAGTTATCCGGTGCATGGGGGAGGCGCTGGCATAGCCTCAATGTGTGCGATGGTTTAGAAATCAGCCTGGGCCGACTTCAAACTTCGATTCTTGCAACAGATCCGCTTGTCGCAACAACCATCGAGGGCTTGAGCTGCTGCGCCTCATCTGCCAAGTGGAGCTTGAGCTCGACTCCGATCACCCGTAATCGCTTGTTCGAAACGCATCGTGACCGACACGCAAGCGCCCAGCCTGACAGCCCCAATACAGCTGACATTGTCGACAACTACGTCAACCGCAGGAGATCGGTCGAAAGGGATATAAAAGAGTTGTCGCATCATCTGGGAGTGTCGAGATTGAAGAGAATCTTGCGCTGAATGCGTGCGCTGATGTATGTGGTTGCTCCTTCATTCATGTCTTGCGCTATCCTCAGGCTGGCCACGCGATCTGTTGTCACTTCCAACCTCAGTACACGAGGAAAGGGCGCGAGACCCCACCACCATCTTGTGAATATGCAATGAGCTTCCATCGTCTCACTTTCCCCCCGTTGCACAATTCTCTTAAAATGCTAGATTCCGTCGTCCATAGTCATGTTGCCAGGCACCAGCGTAGTTTCCAGCCATCTGTATTGCCCCAGCCCCTCAGAGGCGCAGCATCATCCCCACTACTCCAAGATCTCCAAGTAGACTGCGATACTGATACGAATTGGGTCAGGCCGAGAAACAGGCCAGCGTCTACCGAAACGGCTTCTCTCTCCATATCGCCAGGATAATAGTCCGTTTGACGAGCTTGGTCAGAAACGGGACAGGCTTCACCACGTTTACTGGAATCATTTCATCATCCAACCACGCGACTCAGCTTGCCGGTCAAGAGCATAGGGCTACCAATAACGTATAGACTCAAGTACGCCACGTTTGACAGTCGGTGACTTGAAGTTACGTTCCCCTCTTCTTCACTCGACCGGTATGCGCAGCCGGTGACCGACGTCAACATCACAGTCCACGTCGGTATGCCCGCTGAAAGTGACTCTTCGAAGAAATCGGGTGAATCGCAAAGACCCCGTCAGGGTTGGCTGGCCAAGTGTGCTATCACGTTGTCAAACCTGTATGTATACTCACTTTTATGATGGTTGCGAGATCAGCGAGCGGTCCTGGAGCCGGAGTTTGAGTCGTCCTACCGGCGTGCGATGTCAAAGTTCGCTCCTGCGCAGGGACTTCTCTTGCTTCATAGCGACCATTGCTGACCACGCTACGTAGATCTGTACGTGAGAAGTCTGGGTCTCCGGAAGGCCCAAACAGACCAGTCATGACTGTAGCTGACCCACCAAAGAATAATAAAAGGGCAATGAACTCTGAGCCTGGCGATTCGCCCAAGAAACCAAGAAGAAAGCCCAGCTCTTTGGCCAGCAGAAGCATACCTAAACAGTTCGAGGAAAGCAAAGTACCGAATATGCCGTCGCAAACAAGAGACCCTAGGGAGCTTTTTGACATAGCCTTGGCGGACACTCATGGAGTCGATGCTTACGACGCAAAGCATGCTGAGTTGATACGGCTGGAGATAGAAGACGCTTGGGATCGCGACGCCAAGCCGTCAAAACAAAATGTCGATAAGTTAGAAGTGGAGGCTGCGAAGATCGTCCGAGCCGTGCGAGAGTATGAAAGAAGGGTCGTATTTGGTAATCTAGCTTCAGAAGATCTGCCTGGTCCCGATACGCGGGACATGGGAGGTCAATTCTTGACGAACAAAGATCGCATCGACACCGAAAGCGAACTGCATAAGATCGCAATCAAGGTGCCGAAGGGTGCTTTACTGCATCTTCACTTCAATTCTGAACTCCATCCTGAAAGATTACTAGAACGGGCTCGGGTATTCGACAATCTCTACATTCGGAGCATCCGTCCTCTTATGACCCAGGAGGATCTTGACCTGACGGAGATGGTGTTCACGGTGCTGGACCCTTCGCTAGTTCAGCCAAACGTAGACATTTTCTCGTCATCGTATCCAGGCGATGCAACAAATTGGAAAACGGACGAGTGGAAATTTAAGGTGTGGATGCCGTGGAGAAAATTCCAGAAAGATTTCGAGGAGCACTTTTCTGGCAAGTATGCGCAGAAAGAGATCACGATTATGACCGAGGTGCCGAATTGCTGCTCAGAACCAGGACAAGTGTCATTGCACCCTGCTGAAGAATGGCTGCGATCGAAGATGGTACTGAGTGAACAAGAAGCGTATGGTTTCACGCAGACTGTGAACGGGTGAGTCTCTATACTAATGTACGTCTTCCTAGCTGACGCGTATTCAGAGTCTGGGCGCGCTTCAATCAAGCGACGCGATGCTTCAAGGGCTTGCTGAACTACGAAGAAGTGTACAAATGGTACATTGGCCAAGCCATCGATCGCATGATTTTGGAGAACGTCATGTACGCCGAGCTCAGGCCCATGCTCCTCGACAAGTTCATTCCGACCAACGACGGCAAAGGTAAGATCGATAACTATGCGCAAATGGAGCTCATCATCGAGGGCGTCGAGGAGAAGAAGAAGGAGCTAGAGAAGAAGGGTGAACTACACAAGTTCCCTTTTGGGCTGAAGATTATATATTGCACTCCACGATCGATACCCAAGAAGATGATGATGGAGGAGATGAAGCAGTGCATCGAGCTGAAGCTCAAGTACCCGAATCTGATCTGTGGTATGCCTCCCTTTCTTCACGTCAAGTTGAAGTCAGACTGACACGCTGCATAGGATTCGACTTGGTAGGCGCAGAAGACCGCAAGAACCACATCGGCTTCTACAAAGAAGAACTCGTAGCGTTCCAAACCACATGCACAAAGCTAGGCATCTACATACCTTTCCTATTCCACGCCGGAGAAACGCTTCTCGACACTGGAGGCACAAGCGACCCCAACAAATCGAATCTCTACGACGCAGTCGCGCTCGGAGCCAAGCGCATCGGCCACGGTTTCTCGCTCATGAAGCACCCGCATCTCGTCGAGAAGTTCAAGAAGACGAATACATCACCGGGCATTTGCATAGAGCTGTGCCCCATCTCGAACGAGCTCCTGCATTTGTGCAGAAACATCAAAGAACATCCGTATCCTGAGTTGCTGGCCGCAGGTATTCCATGCACCGTCAACTCAGACAATCCTTCGCTATTCAGGTAAATCTCCATTACTCAACCAACAGCACATCAAGCACCCACTAAAATCCACCCACAGTAACTCCATGGCCCACGAATTCTACCAAATCATTGTCGGCGCGCCGTCCATATCGCTCTACAGCTGGAAGCAACTTGCGCGCTGGAGTGTCGACTACAGCTGTCTATCTGAGAAGGAGAAGGCGGAGGGACACCAGATTCTGAACTCGGAGTGGAGGAAGTTTTGTGAAGGGATTGTGGAGAAGTATGGGCCTATTATGGCGGGGGATGGGGAGGAGGTGGATGATGAGAAGGCGAAGGGTGTGTATCGGGTGAGAAGGGGGGAGAGTTCTTGAGCAGTCACTCTTCTCACGCGCGCCTTGCTCCGCTGCTACCTTATGGAAGATCAACACCTGTTTCCCCGACGCTGCCAATTGAGCAAAGCCCATTTGCCAACAACGTCGTGTGGAGCGAGAACAGCTGCGACTCACAATGAAACGTCACGATATCACTGGGTTGAGCGGTTGCATCGGCACTTAAGAATTGGCTCGGGCCAAGTAATTATCCACTCTGGAGCGATCCCGTCAGACACAAGTTGTGGTTGTTCAACTACTGACAACCTGGAGGAGGATCGCATACATCAGGTAGTGTCAGCGGAATTAGACGTAGAAAGTAAACATAGCCCGATATTCCAATCATCGCTGCAGTAGTCAAGTCAAGAATTTCAACAGCTGTTCTTTCCTTAGTTGCGGATCTAGGATGCGAGAGTACTGATTACGATGGTAATGCTCGTTATATGCTGCTGACATAGATGCGCCAAATTTGAAGAGCACCATACACACCGGGAAAGCTGAAGAGGAGGTGTACACACCTTTCGACAACGACACCAATTGATGCCAACAAACAGGCACAAAACCAAGTCACAACCATAATCAAACAGTATCGAACTCCAGACTCCAGCCTCTAGATGCCCTTCAACACTCTCCTCGTCTCAGTCCACCCACTCCCCACCCCCCCCCCGCGC